>Ga0315901_10002290_pt1 | contig 26520 bp, 19 predicted proteins | sample LakEriMetagenome_10_FD_203761 | JGI IMG/M metagenome (GOLD analysis project Ga0315901, IMG submission 203761) | Freshwater fungal communities from buoy surface, Lake Erie, Ohio, United States - Buoy 2 MA116 | ecosystem: Environmental > Aquatic > Freshwater > Lake | place: USA: Lake Erie, Ohio...
ATGAAGAAGAGTTTATAGAATTTTCAATATATATTTTATTTGAAAATTCTATAAACTCTTCTTCATTTATATTTTGTATATCTAAATTTTTAAGTTCTTTTTTTAAATTATCTTTTTGTTCTTCTGTAAGCATATTATAATAACCAGTGATTATTTTGTTTCATCCATTCTATTTTTTTAAGTTTGCTTTCTATTGGATTCATGTCAAAAGGTTCACAAAAATTGTAATGAACTAAATAACAACTATCTTTTATCTGTTTATTTATATAAGGTATCTTCCAAATACTACCATTTACAAAATCAAAACAATTTAACTTTTTAATTTTAAAATCATATTCTTTTATTCTTTTATTGGTAAGAGACTGAAAATTTGTTTCTTCAGTACCTAATGAAAAATTATTCATAAAATTTTGATTTAAAAAAACATTAAAACAATCATAATATTTTTTATAATTTTTATCGTTTATGTTTATAAAAGAAAATCCAGCATTTTCTTCCCCAAATTTTTGTTGTGCTGTTGGTCCACAGTAATCTATTTGTTTTTTATTTACGCTCAATAAAGATTGAACTCCTAGCTTTCTATTGGGTAAAAACGGATCAAATCGTTTATCAGACATTAAAATTAAATCATATTGTTCTTTATGTTTTTCAATAATTGGATATGGATTCTTATTAAAGAAAATATCAACGTCTGAATGTATTATCGGTTTTTTAAAAGTTTCTACTATGTAAAATGGCGCAATAAGTTTTATTTTTTTCTCATTTTCAATCCATTGAGACTTTGTATTATTTTCTGTTAAATTTATTCCTATGTTTATAGAATTTATACCGAAACTTTTAACTTTAGAACTTGTTTCGTCGTCTATCGTTACTATAAGTACCAATTCATCTTGGTTACATCTTTTTAATGATAAAAACCAATTATATGCCATATCTACATACTCTTTTGTTATTGTAGTTACGTAGATATAATCTTTATCTTTTAAAAACTCCAATAAAAAATTATGATACTGTTTTATATTGTAAAACATTATTATTACATTCTAAGTGTAATAAAAAATAAATTATAGTCAACTATAAAGTTTAAACCATTCCATTATATCATTTAATATTTCAGTCTTTTTATTAAAAATAAAATCTTTCTTTATTATATCCGGAACTGGATATAATAATTCAGGCCAAAACGTAAACAAATCCATGTTGATGTCTAAGTTTTTTATATCATCAAAAACTGTTTTTTCTAATTCACGAATCATATTATCAATGATTTCTACTTCCTTTAATAAATCATCATCTTTTGTTTCTTCGGCGTATATTTTTTCTTTTTTTAATGTATTTTTTGCGTCGATTAATCTTTCATTGATAATCGATGTTATTTTTTGTTTAAACTCTTCCCCTAATTTATTTAAATATGATTCTTTAAGATTTATAAAATCGTTTTGATATTGATTTCTAATGTGTTTATCAACATCTGAATTAGTGAATAATAAATTCCAATCTAAGTTTAATTCATTAAAGAATTCAACTCTATCAATAGGAACATTATAAAGAACAATTTTGTATTTATAACTTCCTATAAAAATTTCAGTCCAGAATAACTTTTTAATTGAATAAATTTCAGATGGACAGAATGATATTATATCAGATATATTCTTAAATTTTTCTAATTGTAGAATATATCTATTTAAAATAGTTTCATCTACATATCTTTTAACATATTTTTTACATTTGTTTATTACTTTATCTAAAATATGTTTATCATTTACGTCTTTTGTAAATTCTTTATAATCTAAATCAAAAAACCTTAATAGTTTTATATAAGACGTTAGGCATTCAGTTTCAATTTCTTCATTTACAATAAACAAAGAGCGGTCTTTATTTTTTTTATATTTTTTTCTTAAAAAATATAAAATATTATCGTTTATTTCTTGATATGATATAATTTTTATTTGTTCTGGTTTAAAAATAGTTCCTGTTATATCATCTATTAATAATCCATTTATTTGTTTTTTAACAAAAGAAAAATAATTAACACTGTCCTTTTCGTAATATATTTTATAAATTTTATTTTCTTCTAAATTCATATTATACATATGTTGGTGTTGTAACAACTAACGTTTCACTCCAACAACTATAGTTGTTTATAGCTGTTATGTAATATGTTGTATTACCAGATAAATTAGATAAAGTTTGAGAACCAGAACTATTATAAACGGTAGCAAATAATCCACCTAATGTCCCATTTGTAGAAACATAAAAATTTATAGAAGAAGAATCAACTCCTTGCCATGGATTACTATTATATGTAAATGTAATGGTAGCATAGCAACAAGGATATCCCCAACCCACAGAAACACCACAACATGGTCTTGGGGGTCTTGTTGATGATGAAAAGGCCAAGGATGGTTTAGGCGGAGTATATAGAGTTAATGATTTTGATAAATTTACATTATAATTATTTGCATCTTCATTATATGATTGATCATAAAATTTTATTAAAAGGTTTTCTGTTACTGAACTTCCACCACTTCTACCACCCGGATTATAAACATTTCTAAGAGTTTTTGTTGATCCAGATTCAGATACTAATTGTAATCTACTTCCATTTAAAGTTTCTATGAAATTAAAATCATTTAATTTTATTCTAGAAAATAAATACTCTTCTCCTGTAAAAACGACATTAGCATTAAAAACCGAATTATAAGGAATTGCATTACTATCTGTTGTTATAGAAACAATATTTCCAACCTTGAAGTTTGATAATTCTATTGGAGTTGTTGGAGTGCCTCCTAAACCACTACATTCTTTTAATGAAAAACTAGAGGAGTTTGTAGCATTCTTTAATTCTGATAGCGGTAAAGTAGCCATACGTCTTAGTTATTTATTTTGCTTTTTAAATATTCTACTTCTTTTGTTAATTCCTTTACGGCTTCTATTAAAACACCAACCATGTTTCCATAAGCAACAGATTTATAACCATCTTTATTTTCAGAAACTACATCCGGTAAAACCTTTTCAACTTCTTGAGCTATAACACCTATTCCTTTAGTGTTAATATCTGTTCTGTCAAATTCTACACCTCTTAACGCATTAACTTTTTCTAACGCATTTTCTATAGTTTTAACGTTTGTTTTTAATCTTTCATCCGAAAAGCCAGCTACGTCTCCTATCGCAGTGAAGTTTCCTGTAGCATCAAAATAACCTAAATTCGAACCATTTAAAGTTCTAAAATAAATTCCATTACCTTGTAAATAAGTTACATTAGCATTTGATAAAAATAAAATATCTTTAATTGAACCTGTGGAATCATTTATTTTTATTCCATAGTTATTAGAAAGAGATATATTTCCATTTTGGATTAATGTATTACCAACACTAGAAACTCCACCACCAACAGTTAAATTGCTGTTTATTTTAGCGTCTCCAGCAACATGTAATCTATAAGATGGATATGTTCCTATTCCAACTCTTCCGTTTGGATCTAATATAAATCTTTCAACTCCTCCTCCGGTGTTAGTATCAACTATTCTAAAATATGGAGTTGATGTATTTCCATAAACATCAGCATAATAAGAAACGGAATTATCTATTGCCTTATTAAAGTTTATTTGTCCTCCTTCGGCTACCGTATTTTGTCTATTTAATGTTAAAGTATTGGTATTAACATCTCCGGTTACATCCAATTTAGATCTTGGCGCAGTATTACCCATTCCAACATTTCCATCATCATCAATAAATATTCTAATTTGATTTGTGGATTTATCAAAAATAGCAAAACTATTATTTCCAGTAGCAAACATTGAATATGTAGTTTGATTTGAAGAGTTCGTAAAATCAATATTAGCTCCGTCTTGAATTCTTATTGTTGATAGAGAACCTTGAGTCATGTTAATGTTTTCATTAACCTTTAAACTATTTGCTTCAATATCACCTACTATTAATTTTCCAGTAGGAGATATTCTTAACCCATAAAGCATATCGATTAAGCCTGTAGTTCCATCTATTCTCATTCTTTCGATATCGTTTGTTCTAAAAACAATATCTCCATCTTGTAAAGTTTGTACTATTATTTCTCCGGTGTTTACGCTATTAATATTTAAAGATCCTGTTCCTCTATGAACTATATTACTTTTATAAGAAGTATTATTTGGGTTTAATCTTAAGTTTAAATCTGTATTATTATATGGATTCAATAAAACTTCTCTCGCAGTAACCGTGAAAGATCCCGCACTATAATCCCAAGATGGTCCACCTAAAGTTAGTTTTACTGGAGTTATCGATCTGTCTGCTATTTTAGTTGTGGTTACTGAACTTTCTCCAATGTATAAATCTGCTATACCAGCTGTTACGATATTATTTAAAACGAAGTTATAAACCGAACTCCAAGCATTTCCACATAATTCAACATAATCAGTAGCTGTAGTTTCTCTTGAACTATTTGAATTAACCCATGTTGTAGAATTTATTGTTTGTGCGGAGTTACTATTAACCCAACTAGTTGAATCCATTGTTGTTGCACTATTACCATAAACCCAAGTAGAAAAATCTTGTTTTTTCATGTAATCCGTTACGGTTAACATGCTTGCTTTTTTTGTACTTCCTTCTTGTAAAATTGGGAAAAGTTCATCGCCTAATAGTGTAGCAGATGATGTTAATTCTGTTATTCTTTTAGATCTTATTGTAGTTGGTGTTGTAGCCATTTCTTTATATATTATTTAGTGTTGATTATAATAGCTTTCTAGCTGAAATAAATGATCCTGCTTTAGCTTGAGACAATCCTGCTGCTGAATTTAAAGCAATTTGAACTGAAAAATTTCCCGCAGTGCTAGTAGTTATTAAAGTGTCTCTAGAATAAGTGTGATTTGCTGCTGCTGTACTTGTCATAGAGCTTACATTTGCTGGTAATGTTGCACCTAAGAAATTAAGTCTATTTGTTGTTGTAGCCGCGCTGGAACTAAACGTATCGGTTATATTAACTCTCGATGTAGTTCCAGTATACGCAAATTGTAATTTAGAACCCCCAGTAGTACTAGTAGATACACATGTTACAGAGCTAATTATATATGTTGAATTAGCTTCTAATGATATATTTTGAACTGTGGCAAACGTTGTGGTTGCATTTGATCCCGAATCTGCATTTAAAAATGAATCTATAAAAGAACCATATCGAGCGTCAGCAAGAGATCTAGTTAAAACTGATGATGCGGAAGATGCGGTTTGATTTGGTGCTAGAATTTGTCCAGTAAATGTTCCGTCTATTGCATTTAAAGTTTTAAAATAAACATAATCCCATTGAAGAGTTGGGCTTCCTAATTGTCTAGAAGTATTATCCGGTATTAAATTAGTTGCAATTTTAGAGTTTATATAAACAGTATCTGTTTGTGAATCCCCTAGTGTGCAAGAACCATAAACATTTAAATCTCCGGAGTATGTGGCGGTTTCACCGATTGTATTTTTAACATAGATATTAAACCAAGATGTTAATGGAGATCCTAATTGTCTATTTGCATCATAAGGTATAATATCTGATGAAACTCTAGCTGTTATAGAGACTAAATCGGAAGAATCCGATCCTATATTAGTATTTCCATCAATTTTTAAATTATTTGATATATAATTATTTGAACATCTCAAGTCTCCTAAATATAAAGTATTCCAAGGTAAAGAAGATGATCCTAAATTTTTATTGGTATCATTTGGTATAATGTTTGTATTAACGTTTGAGTTAATATATAATAAATCACTACTATTATTTCCAATATTAGTATTTCCATTTACTGTTAAATTTCCAGTTACGTTTAAGTTGTTAGTAAATACTCCATTATAACCACTCAATGAATTAAAATATAGTGTATTCCAAGGTAAAGAAGTTGTTCCTAAATTTCTGTTTACTGTATTTGGAACTAAATCGGATGATATTTTAGATAAAATTCTAACTTCATTATTAGTTGTATTTCCTAACTGGGTGTTTCCACTAACAAATAAATTATTTGAAAATGTTCCATCCGTTCCGCTTAATGTTTTAAAATATAATGTATTCCAAGGTAAAGAAGTTGTTCCTAAATTTCTGTTTACTGTATTTGGAATAAAATCCGAAGCTATTCTAGATGTAAAAATTGAAGTATCTGCGGTTGAAGAATCTCCAAAAACAGAATTACCAGAAAGATAAAAGTTTTTAGAAAAAACTACATCTCCATCAGATCTTAAAACTTTTTGTTCGCTTAATGTTACAAATTCGTCTCTGCCTAATGATGTCTTTCCGGCATTTGAATTTGTTCCTATTTTTGTTATATAAATATCATTATGATTTATATATGTATTTCCTCTAACATCAAATAAAGTTGCCCCAACGTCAAAAAGGGTGCTTCCTATAACTTTAAAATTATTAGAATTGAAATTTGGTGTTTGTCCTAAATTTACTCCAACTCTTCCGTCTTTATCTACAGCAAAGTATGAATAATTGTTATTATAGTTTACAAAATTAACTGGATAATTTACTGAATCTGTTTTTAAATTAACTCTTAAATAATCTGTACCGATAGTAGTTGCACTTAAACTGTATGTAGTTATATTATCTATAACTTTTAATTTATCATTTACTATTAAATCAAATGGTTGATATGATGTTGGATTAACATTAATACCGACAGATCTTGTTGCTAAATTTGCATTTATTACATTATCAAATATAACAAAATTTCCGGTTAGTAGTAAATTTCCCATGAATGCTCCAGCATAAGCACTTGCGCTAGGTACTGATGCGCTTAAACCTCCTCTTAAGCAAAAATCTCCTTTAAATGGATGCTCTGGAGATGCTATTGGGTCGTGTCCCGCATCTGGATTTGTTGGGGTTCCGTCTTGTCCGACTGAACTTCCGTAAGTGTGGTGGTTTGATCTGTGGTATTTTGAATGGAATCTATTGCTCATAATCTTTTCTCAAGCCAATGGGTATTTCACCATAGAACCAATTTTATTGGTCACTATTTTTGAATTGATTATAATTATTTATCTTATTTTTACTTATTTTATCGGCGATTCTTGAGTATCACAGCATTTAGATGTAGCAGATCCATATGTATTCGTTGAAGCGTAAATATACTCTCTCGGGTATTTACTTTCAAGTTCGGAATATGTTATCGGATTAATGTTGCAAATTCTTATTACTGGCAAACTTAAGTTGTAACATGACATAGCTTTCCAAGACCAACAAAAAACTCCATCACAACCAGTATTGATATTGTCTAATGTTTGAGTAGTATTTAATATTCTTACGTCTTTTATATTTAAGAAATCTTTTAGTATTAAAAGAGCATCATATAATTCTTCTAACTCTCTGTTAAAAACTTGTGGGGTATGAAATTCATTAACAGCAACTCCCAAACTTTCATTTTCTATTTTTTCAGAAAAAACAGGTCTGTTTTGGTATGAAACTGGATATAATGAAAAATATTCTATAGTACCAGCATCGGTTTGTTCGGTTACTATTACAAATCTAGAATCTAAAGTGTCTCTGAAAGATTTAATATTTTGAGCTAATCTATTTAAAGATCTATTGTATGTAATATCATCTGGAAATTCATCAATTGATAATAATAATTGATCTCTTGTCCAATATTTATATGGTAATCCATCTCCAATTTTAAATATACTTAAAATATCATGAAATTTTAATATGCTGTGAGTTGTACATAATACTATAGATCTATCATTAGAATATTTTGCAGAAGAATAAAATAAATTATTATCATTTGGTATAATAACTTGATTTATAAATGTTCCTGCCGTTGTGTATTTGTATAGATTTTTAGAATTTAAAATATAAAAGAAATCTCCAGATTCATCAAAAAAGATTTTAATCAATGGATAACCATCTTTTATAAAAGAAACGTCTAATGTTTCAAAAACATCAGATTTAAAATAATCAAATATATATACTTTATAACTTTCTGTTAATACATACACTAAAAGTGTTTTTGGATGAACTGTTATATTTATTGGTTGATCGTTTTCAAAATCTTCGCTATAATAAGTGAACATCCAGTTTAAGTCTTTTGTATATTGTTTTACACATCTATTATTATAATCTAAAATAAAAACAATATCATTTTCTGTTACTACTTCAGTTGGAGAATGGAATTTATTTGTATCTTCTAATTGTCCTAAATTTCCTATACTCAATTGTATGTTAATCTGCGCTGGATATGTTTCAAAATCTACGTTTAATTTATATACTTTATTTTTTAAAGTATCACATATATAAATGTTTTCTCCAGTACTATCACAATCTATAGATATTGGATTTATTAAAAGAGAATTTATTTCGTTAATATTTTCAAATTCTATTTCTTGTGGTATTTTATCAGAAGAAAAAGCTCTAAAATTAGTTCCGTCTATAGTATATATTTTATCTTTTAAAACCACTAAATCTTTTAAATCATTAAAATATGAAAATTTATTTTTTAACGTTTGGTCTTCTTCGTTTTCCAATGAAATTGCATTATTTAAACTATTGATATAATCTTTATTATAATTTAATGTATGCCAAGTTATACCGGATGCTTTTTCACTACTATTATTTCCCAACCAACCATAAAATAATGTTGGAGTATCAGTATTCATGGTTTGGGAGTTGTAAATCAAATAATCTAAATTATCTTGAAGTCTGGATATTGCTGTATTGAAAATATCAGCATCGCCCCATTCATTTGGTTGTATTTTAATTTGATCTAAATCGTAAGTATCTTCACTTTCATCTCCAAAATTTAAAGTTATTTCACTCAATAATCTTATTTTTTGTTGCTCATATACCGGCCAATTATTATATATAATAATTGGTGTTTCAGATTTAAAGAAATTGGTAGTTCCGTCGTTATAATAAACATTATAAGATAACATAAACGCACCTTCTTTTAAGTATGTTTTATAATATTTTTGATCGTCTACTATTCTAGCTGATAATCCATCCCCAAAATATAAATCATATGCAGTTATTTTATAGTTATATGAATTTTCTGGAGTTTCAAATTGAAAACATATATCTTCTCCGGTTACAGAATAATAAGAAGATACGAAAAATTTAGGTTTAACACTAGTGCTATAAGCTATTAAAGTTATAGGATTTGATATTGATAAATTTTGAGATATATCACTCCATAATTTTGTTTCTCCTGTATATGTTGCTGTTACATTTCTGAACGTGGTTTCTGGTATAGTAACAGGAGTAGTTGCATATGCACTTAATAATAAAGTTGTGATTTCATTATCTTTTATGTTTAATGGTATTGATGGATCTCCTATTCTTAATATAAAAAGATCATATATACCACTAATAGGAGAAACGTCAGTTGTAGCTTCCCAGTATTTACATGATAGTTTATATACAACATTTCCATTTAAAAATTCTTCAACTCCTCGTATTGGGCTTTGAGAACTGTTAATTGGGAAAAATGATTGACTAGTTGTTATGAAAATATTTTCGTCTAAATTTATAGAAGTTACATTTGATGAAAATGTCATGGACAAGCTATCATATGGAACTATTTTAGGTGATTGTAAAAAATTATCTCTTCCATTTAAATAAACAGAACTGAAAGGTAATGTGCTTGTTGTTATATTAAATGTTCCATTGTATAATACGTTTCCAGAACTTAATCCGACATAATTAATTCCATTGTATTTTGGAAATTTTTCATTATAAGCACTTAAAAATATTGGCGTTCCTACATTGCTATATAATTGTTGGTGATATGGTATTTCTAAACTACCAGAAAAACTATCAAGCAAAGTTAAAAATATTTTTGAATCGCTGTAATAATATTCATAATCCGTAAATGATCTATCAGAAGATGATACTAAAAAGTTTTGACTGTTTGATAATTTGCCATAGTATGCTGTTGGGGCATTAGCTAATGTATAATTTGTATTATTTAATAATGTAATTAACCCACTATTGTTTTGTAACCAAGTATAAGGTGGATATAATAAAAAGTTAATTTTTTTACTCAATGTAGCAGAAGGAACCGTAAAAATAGTTAATGTAGTTGCCAAGTTATTAGCTATAGACCAACCTTTGATAGTAGCTTTTTCTGCGCTTAAAGTTATAGTAGTTTTAGTTGAATTTTGTGGTATTGTAAATGATATATTTTTATTTGTTAAATAATTTAAAGATGAAAAATATCCATTATCAGAAGATATAAACCACGTTATAGATTTAGCCGAAAGTGTTGGTAAAATATCAGTATTTGATATAAATCTAAAATTATTTACGTCTTCTTTTGGTCTTGTAATTACATACTTTTCATCTCTTGTATTAGAAATATCTACTCCGGTATATGCAGAATAAACCGTTTTAAAATCAACATTGAATATTGATTTATCTGGATAATCATTTAGATATAAAAATAATTCTCCACTGACAAGATAATCTTTATTATTTGAAAATAAGTTAATTTGAAGCTCATTTGAATCAAATGAATTATCATTATCTTCTAAATAAACCTTAAAGGAAATAGTTGATATATCATCAGATGATAATACACTACCATATTCATACACTGAACCGTCAGTTTTAAATGCAGTTATTGGCATTGTTGATGGATTTGAATTTCCATTATATGTCCATTTCCAATATATTGGTGTATCAGAAGGAATATCAAAAGTAGATTTTCCATATAATACTTTCGATGAAACTGAAAAATTAGTTGTTTTTTCGATATTTGAAAAATCTGAATTATATAAAACAAAAGTTTTATCTTTAAAAAAATCAAAATATATTGGATTGGTTAATAATTTAGCTACTTCTTCATATTTAAAAGATTCCAAATTTATAGTTAGGATATCGCTACCGTACCCCGAAAACATAACCGTATTAGTAAATTCGTTAAATGGTATTATTTGACCATTAGAAAAAATATTTGGAATTAAATCTGAACTAACATTTGATGTTAATGTTGGTGTAAATTGATTATAATCAACTCCCGCTATTGTAACTGGTAAATTAGTTGGAGTATAAGACCATCTTATAAAAGAATTTGTTAAATCTCTGCATGGTAAAACAGAAGTTGATGATAATTTAGCGCAACTTACTATTATTTGATTATCAGTTTCTGATCTTAATTCGATTTCAATCGGAAACCCAACAACTTGACTGGTTTTACCTTCGGAAAAAACTAAACTTACTAGTGATTTAGAATCTAATGTTGTACATACTGAGCTTAAAGTTGCTTTAAAATTAAGATTTAATTGTCCAAAAATTTCTTTTGGATATGTTATTAATAAATTTTCAGCCGAAGCAGCTGGAACATAAGGAGAATTTACTAAATCATAATAAACATTTGAATTTGGACCATAAAAACATGATAAAGTTTTAGTTATTATATCATCCACATATAAACATTTAAATGATATAAAATCATTATTTGCATATGTAGACAAATTTAAATCTAAAAAATTATAATCACTTGTTATTTTTGTTTTTAATTTATAAGCAGAATAGCTTACCGAGTTTGTTGTTAGTGATTCTGAAGATACTGGTTGAATAGATGATTTATATTTTTCAGTTATTCCCGTTGATAAATAAAAATTTAACGTTGCGGTATCACCACTAAACGTTGAATTGTTAGAATATGAAACTTTGAAAGTATAATAATGAGGAGGATAAGTTAAATTCCAAGTTTTAGATGTGTTTGTTGTTATTGATGTTGAATTATTTCCCGTTCCAACAGAAACATCATTGAAAAATTTATCACCTTCTACGATATAACTAACCGCTAAACTAGAATCTGGATATCCACTTACTAAAGGAACTATATTTCCATTCCAATCTGTTAGTGTTTTAGATTCATATTTAATATAACCAGTAGTTAAATTCCAAAATACTGTTTGTATAGAATTTAAAACGTTTTCAAGAGCGTAAGCCGCACTTATACTACTTTGTAATAGTTGAAAAGTTTGAGTTCCTAAATTGTTTGTTATGTTTTGATTTAAAATGAAACTGGATCTCAAATCTTTTTTGATTAATGGGTTAAATTCTGGTAATGATTGACCCAAAGCTCTTAATTCATATTTGTTTACATCTACATCACCATAAAATAATGTATTATATGTTATAAACGTAGATTCCGGTCTTATTCTTAAACCTCTTCTATTATAAAATTCATCTAATATATAATAATAAGTATAAGGATTATATCTTTCTGAAAATTTTATTAATTCTTTTTCTCTTACTGTCTTGAAAGAACTTAAGGTATATATTAAAGTTCCTGTAGCTGGAAGAGATTCAAATGATGTTGGGGGTGTACTTCTTTTTAAATAAGAATCGGTGTAAGCCAAATCTTCAACAAAAGTATCGTAGTATTGAATTATAGAAGAACTTACTAATTTAGTTTGTGTTGTTAATGTATAATTAGTATCAGAAATTTTAGTTACGTTTGTTGGCTGTAATATTAATTTTGTTGGATATATCGAATATGCAAAATACATATTTGGATTGTTAGTATCGTATAAAGGAGATGCTATTTTTTTATCTTTAATAAAGAAAAAATTAAATATATATCCAGAATCTATATCTCTTAAATTATTAGGATTCCATGTAAAAAATGTTGGAGTTGCAGATGATGAACTTAATACATAATAAAAATCATCATCTAATTGATAATCACCATTTGTATATGTAAAATTAGGAATGTTATATTCGGTTAATAGTTTATTTAAACCTACTGTTGGGCTTTCAAAATATCTAAAAATGTTAAATGCTTGGAGTTCTAACGGTAAAATTCCAATTTTTACGGTATTAAAAAAATCAGGAGTTATTTTGTAAGATTCGGATGGCCAAGAACCACTTCTTTCAAATGAAAACCCATTATTTGTCATATATAATATATTTAGAGTAAAAAATTAATTTATCACTCTAATAAACCTAAACCTTTATATAATTCATATGAGAATAAAGTATCCATTATCCCACCATCTCTTATCCATTCGTGATGTGATGATAAATTTCTGTTTAATACGGTTTGATCGTTGTTCCAATCTATCATTCCGTCTATGTAAACCTCATTTTTATATGGGATAAACTCGTAAAACTCATAAAAAACTTTCCAATCATCACCAAGATTTAATATTTCCGCTAAACCACTTAAATTATATGTTGATATTCCTACATTTAAAGAACTTACAACTGAAAAATTATTAGAAAAATAATAACCAGTTTCTATTTTTTTATGATCGTTTAAACTTTTAGTTTTAAGTATAACCGGAACACCAGCTGTTACCATATAACTATCTGATTTTAATAATTTTCCTCTATTAAAATTATCATTTTTGTTGTATTTTTTAAAGTTAAAATTATCTTCTAATGTAGATCCCCAAAGTTTAGATTGATTTATACTTAAAACATCCATTAATCTTCTTATTTCTAAAGGAAAATTTAATTTAAAATCATCTCCGTTTAAATCTACGGATTGTGATAAATCATATAATGTTTTAATGTCACATGTATCTACATCAGATTGATTTGAAACGAAATTTGATATTTTTTCATATAAATTAACACCTAAATCATTATGTTCAAATGGGTATTTTCCATATATAGAAGATAAAAACGTATCAAATAAAAATTCTGATTTTTTAAGTTCTGGTTGAAAAGCTATACTTTTCATGTTACCCGCTAAATCATGATTTTGATTAATTTTAAAAAAATCAAAAGGATTTTTATCGTAAAAATTTAAATAATTTGTTTCTCCTGTTAATTGACGAGTATTACTTAAAAAATCTACTCTATCTATATATTTTAAAACCCATCTAAGACCAGTCCAATCTCCTTGTGCCTGTGCGGACTTTGACCAATAATTAAATTCTAATTTTGTTGGTGAGTTTTCACCATAATTTTCATTTGAAAATAAAAAACCTTTTGGGTTTAAATGAAAATAATCTTTAATTTCCAAATTATCTCCATCTACTATATAGATTTTATTTTCTATAGAATTTATAACATATATGTTATTTAAAGAATCTGTTGCTATTCCTTCTAATGCTGTTTCATCAGCATTTTCATTTGGATTAAACCAGTCTGGAACATTATCAGAATATCCTCCAGAAGTTATCTTTAATTTTTTTTGTCTTCCGTTTATATTATTTATAGTTCCTATCCAATGATAACCAAACGTAAACCAAGGATTTTCATACTTGTCTATTGTTAGATGATTGATGCTATTAAAGGGTCCGAACGAACTTAATAAAACTCCCTCAGAATTTCTTTTTTCTATAAAACTAGACATATGTCTAGATGCTAAAGGAGGTCTTAATTCATGATCTAGTGTAAATTGATCCCCAACAACCCAAATATTATTGTATATATCACATTTGATTTCTTGCGGACTAGAACAAAGAGGATATGAAATAGTTTTTAAAACATTTCCATTCTTATCATATTTAACGATCCACCCACTTAAAGGGCTAGAATAAGACATCCAAACATTATCTTCTCTGTCAGTATCAACACCAGTTGGTTCTATTAAATTTATATCATAGTCTTCATTATCATTATAAACATTAACAATATCATCGAAAAAATTTAAAAATGAACTGTTATTACCACCGCTTAAATCATATCCTATACTATTAATTGGAGATGATACAAATAATAAATTCCCATTTTTATCAAACTTTAAAGATGATATGGTGTCATATAAAGTAACCCACATATTTTTATCACCATCTAATGCAATACATGCTGGTGATATTTGCCCGAATAATTTTTTGTTTACTAAAAATTCAAAGTTATTTTTATAAAAGATATCACTTAAATTTATAGTGGATAATAATTCTCCAGTGCAAGAAAATTTATATATAATATTATTTTCAGAATCACACATCCAAGCTTGATAATCCGGAGCAGGAAGAGCAGCTATTGAATACACTCCATGAAATCCAGATAATGGGTGAACGTCTTGTAAAAATGATACGGTTGTTATTGGTTTTATAACAGGAACATCAAATGCTTTTATAAAAGAATTGTTTAAATTTTTACATGATAATTGATCGATCCAATCGTTTTTAAAATATTGTATAGATGCCGCCATTCCAGCTTCTGGATTAGAAACCCAAAATATTGGGTTATATAAATTTGAAGTTAATTTAGGAATATTGGTTATGGTTGCATTAGCTACTATTTTAACGTTTTTTGCTGAAACACTTTCAACTTCAAACGAACCTTTAAAATAACCAGCAGATTTAAATCCAGTTTCTTTATCCAAGAAGTTTATCTCTTGCGGAGATGGTGTAATATTTGCGCTTATACCACAAACCATAATATTTATAGTTTGGGTGTTTTCTTCATTATAAGGTATGTAATGACAAAAATTAGATTCTGGATTATATAACTTTATTCCGTTTCCGTGGTTGAACTCAAAATTTATCTTATCATCAAAAACAAATTTTGTTATAATAGGTTGTTTAGATAAAGACCATCTAGTATCAACATAACCCCTCAATCCGTTTTCTGTTATATCAATGTAATCTGGATATCTCCAGATAAAGACGTGAGGCATAATCGCCATTGCTTTACTATTACTAAAACTCGGTAGATTTTCTCCGGTATTATAGCTATCATGAAAAGAATTTATCGCGCTTGTTTGTAAAGTAGCTATTATCGTAGTGTATGGATCTCTATTTTCTATAGCGTCTATATTATAAAGATCATCAATCAAATAAAATTCCGCATATCCAGTTACTCCTACCGTGGTTCCATTAGTGTCTAATAAACCATCTTTATCTATTTTAATTTCAGTATCTATGGTTTCTATAGATTCTATCTCGTTTCCATTTATATCTAAAAATCTCCACTCTGGTCTTAAAAAAGACCATTTATTTTTTGGTCTTTGATAAGCGTATGACTTTGAAAACTGAGTAGATAAATCTATTACGTGTTTTCCTACAGAAGATGACGTTATTTTAACTTTAAATGGATATTGATTATAGTGAGATGCAAATGTTGGTGGGGGAACCGTGTCAAAACGTATAGACTCTGTTAGAAATAATGATATGTTTATTGACGTGGTTAACGTGGTGAATGTGCCGTCGTTTTTATATGCATTTACTGTTACTTCATATGAATTTGGTTTATCATATGTATATGTTGGTGTCGGAACTCTACTAAAATTTCCATCACCAAAATTCCACAAAAAGGTTTTATATTCGTTTAATATAGAATCGTCTAATTTAAATGTTAATGGAGTTGCTTTTGCGAATCCAAAATTTTGTGAAATACTAATCATATCTTAAAAATCAGCAGCTTTAATTGAACCTGTTTTTTCGACTATATCTATTCTTGAGAATAAATTTGATATATTGTTAAATATTGGATATTTGAAGTTTTCCAATTGTATATTTTGAGAATGAACGGATGAATCCAATTCTGGATAAACTGAATTCCAAAATATAAAAGATAAACCTTCAATATTTAAATCTACGTCGGTTCTATACGTTTGGATTCTATCTATACTTTCAATATTCAATATATCTGTAGAAATTTGATATATATCAATCATTTGACCTAATTTGTTAACACTTCTATCAAAGTATGATTTAAAAACATTTTCTATGTCTTTTTTAATAGCCGAATCCGCCCTTCTGCTATTTAAAGATTTTGTTATTTTTATTCTAGTTAATTCTGATATGTCAGGAGATACGGTTTCGTTTTGTTTTTGTAAATAAAAATCAAGATATATATAAACCGGATCCATTGGTACTATATGAGAAGTTAATATTTTATTTTCTTGTAGACCATTTATTATTATTTCTTTTTGAGGGGGTGTTATATATTCTTGAATTCCATTTTTAGGAACCATATAAACGTATAAATTATTAAAATTACAACTTGTTGAAAATTTAATTTGATTAAAAAGTAAACGATTGTCTTTTTGTGGTTCATTTAAACCAATATCAAAAAGATATTTCATATAATTTTTTAAGAAATTTTCATTATTAACCACCTTTAAATCCGCTAAAAAAGAACTGTAATTTGAATTTAAATATGCTTCATAATCAGTAGATGTAACTAACCTATATTGAGATCTAAATGTTTTAGGTGCATTTTTTCTAATAGAATCTACATTTTCTTCGTCTGAAAATATTGTTGATGGATAATCATTATCAATAGTAATATTTTTTAATTGATCTGTAGTTAAATAATTTTCATATATCGCTGAAGTATCATTTAAAACATTTACAAAATTAACAGAATTAAAAGATATTAAAGGAGAATTTCTTAATCCGTTTGGTCCTATTCCACTTACATTTTTATCAACTTTTAAAAAGTATATTAAAACGCTATCATTTTGATTTAATTTTGATCCATTTATATCATCGCCGAATTTTATTTCGTATCTTTTATTTTCATTAAATCTAACTTCATATACTTCATCTTTCGAGTTGAATAAAAATAATTCAGAGCATCTTGTCCATTTTTCCCATTTGTTATTATTAGATCTTTTTACATATACATCTATATTGAAATGATCTATATAGATGTTTTCTGGTAATGCTAAATAAACTATTTCATTGTCCATACCAGTAGCATTATATATAGGATATTCTTGATATATTCCTTGATAAATTAAATATGTGTTTGCTATATTTTCTATCACTTCATTTCCACTGGTAAATTTAGTAAATGTTAAATCTTGATTGATAGAATATGTAGTTCCGCCTACTGATATGTAACTATATCTAGGTATAGTATAGTTTGCGGCTGGTAGTGTAGATGGCGCTGTAATTTTATAAGGTACGTTTTGACCTAATCTACCAACAGGATTATAGTTTAGTGTTTTAACTATCCTGTTCATGTTTTCATATATTTGAGACTCGGAAAACATGCTTTCTGAAGATGTTTTGTTTAAATAATAAAGTAAAGTTCCAAAAGTAAAACTTATAACATCTAACAAAGATGATAAATTTGATCCTTGATAGTTTTGATCTGTAAAAACTTTTCCTCTATTTAACCTATCAATCACCAAATCTCTTAGACTTAGAGCATCAAATGAAAGATAAGAGTTTTTATTTAAAAGATTATTGTCCATTATTAATAATTATCTTAAATTAAGATTTCTCCTCCCCTTAATGCTAATATATTTAATACATTTTCTTTAGTTATATCTAAAAAAGAATATACAACTAAAATTTGATACTGATTTTCGTCTGGTTGAGGAACAACTTTAATTTTTTGAACTCTAATTCTTGGTTCAAAATTTTCGATATCGTTTAAAATTTCTTGACCTATCATTCTTGCATATACTTCACTAACAGGCTCAAAAAGATATTGTTCCAAAGATGAACCAAATTCCGGTGCTAATATTTTTTCTCCTTTTTTTGTTGTTAATATATTTCTTACAGAATTTTTAACCGCTAAAATATCATTATCAACTCTTATATCTTTAGAATCTGTAGTATTTTTACCCAATCCAATATTTTTTAATAATTGAAGATCAAGATGTAAATCTGTATATACTGAATCTGTATCTACAACTTCTTCATATACCTTAGTATCTGGAGAATTAACTTGTTTTGGTCTTACTAAATTATTTAAATCGATTTTAGCCATTTTGAGTGTAAATACTTATAGTATTATGTCAAAGTTTAACAAGTTCAACACTCTTTTAGAAACAGCATTTGCACACTATTCTAATGGTGGATTCAGAGAAGGATCTCCGATTAGAATTAAAAAAGCATTCTTAAATTCTCCCTACTGTAAACAACATTATGGTAGAGATACTGAATTTTTCAATTTTTTAAGCGATTTAATCACTTCTGATTATTTTTTCTTTATTAAAAGAGTAGCATCTAGTGGTTCAGAACAAAACGTTAAAGACGCTAACGCTAATGAAGGTACTGGTGATGTTTATTTAGTCTTAAGAATGGACCCAAGATCTGTAAGAGTACCAACAGAACTTGCTGAATTTACAGTTCCGGGCAATCATGAATACGTTGAAGTATTAAATTTTGGTGCTAACTTACCTCCGGTTCAAGGTATTCCAAATAAATACGAAAAAATACCTGTTTACAAAAAACCAGAAGAAGTAAAAGTAGATACATCTTTAGGAAATCAACCAAAAGATAATAGTTTACCAAAAACAAATACTAAAATTTAAGATTTTAGAATTTTTTCTAAGGAAATAATACAACAAAAAAAGTTTATTTCTTTATCTAAAACTGATACATCTCTATACATGTATTCACCTATATCCATTAAGATATTCTTTTTAGTCATATCGTTTTGATTTTGATCATTATAGAATAAATCAAACAGTTGAGATAAAAGTAATTGATAATCAGCATTAAATCTTTTTTCTTCTTCTATTATTTTTTTCCTTATTATAAGTGAATTAGTTTTAGATATTAATAAATCAAATATTTGTTTAGTAAAATCTTTTAATTCATTATTTTCAGATATTAAAAGATTTCCAGATATAGAAAACTTTTGAATGTCGTTTATAATTCTTCTCAAATCTGGATAACAATACTCTATATGTCTTAATAATTTAGGTTTTTGATCTTCTGATACTGTTATATTTTCACTTTTCAGAATATGAACACATCTTTTTATAATATCATTTGTATTTGGTTGTAAATTAAACAAACAACATCTGGATTGTATAGGCTCTACTATCCTATCTATTGAATTTGCAGTTAAAACGAAACGCACATTACTAGAATACTCTTCCATTACGTTTCTTAATATCCTCTGCGCTTCTGGAGTTGTACCGCAAAACTCGTCTAATATAATAACTTTCTTCTTGCCGTCTAAAGATTTCGTTTGGGCGAACGTTACAACCTTATTTCTTATTGTGTCTACTCCATTTTCATCCGATGCATTTATATATAAGTACTGGCATTTTAGTATGTCATTAACAATAATTTTAGCTAATGATGTTTTTCCAGTTCCGGGTCTACCATAAAACAATAGATGCGGTGTAGTATCCGAAATATTAGAGAAAAAAGTCTTACTGTCTTCCGATAAGAGAAGATCATCAAGCTTTTTAGGTCTATATTTCTCAACCCAAAGAGAATTATACTTGTTCATACCTTATATAAAGGATAAGGCATGACGAATTAAAGTCAAGGATTAACCTATTAAAAGTTCAGAACCATCAAAATCTCTATTTATTACTTCTTTTAATTGTTCTTCTTTAGTTTTTGTTTTTATCCCATCATTATCAACCAACCAACCTTCAAGTTCATTAATTTTTTCGTTTGGGATGAAAAAAGAACCAATGTTTTCGATATTTACTTGTGTCATATGATATACTTAGTAAATATATTTATATATGTCAAACGATAATTCAGAAATAGACGATATCATAGATCAATTAAAAGGCGATTCTATTGCACCACAGTCTATTAGTAATCAACATAAAGATAATATTCAACCCGATACGACAAAATTAACGGATGAAAACGTAAATGAATATGTATATAAAAAATCTGGAGAATTAGTAGAATCCACATTAGGTGCTATACAATCATTTAGAGATAATATACTAGCTGGAAGCGATCCAAAAGAAATAGCAGCTTTATCACAGCTTATAAACTCAGCTTCAAAAGCTTTAGACCAGTTAAATAAGATTAATTTACAAAATAAACAAACTAAATCTAATTTAGAGATTAAAAAACTTGAACTTGAATCAAATTCTCATCTGTCTAAACTGGTGCCACAAACTAATAATATAGTTATAGCTACAAGAGATGAAATAATGCAAAAAATGTTTGAAAAACCAGCTAGTAAAAAAGAGAAAATCCAAATAATGGATTCTCAAATTTTATAATTTTTTTATAAAAGTATAAAAAAAACCCATCTTCTTTCGAAGATGGGTTTTTTGTTAAGGTACTTCTACGCTATCAGAGATAGAGTCTGCCATTGTCTTGAGCGACATTGGCGGTTCCAAGACCTTTGACTAGGATTACATGGTAGTATAAGTTTGCGCCAAAGATATGATCGACAACTCCATAACGGGTCATAAGACCAACTCTTGGTGAGAAGTCATTAGGACCAATTGTGCGTTGAATCATAACTGGGATGTATGGGCAATATACAATACCTGTATCATAGTACTCAGTGCCTTTGTAACCGAGCAATGCGTACTCCAGAGCGGATGAGCGTCTGCCATCAAGATACTGTGAATCGGTACGAGTGTCGCGGTAAACAGTGAAACGTCCACCTAAGTTACCAACTTTGGCAATGCCTGTTGGTTGGGTGTTAACGTTACCGTTTACTGGCATCCACTGAAACTCGGGCAACATTTCAAGGATTGCGCAAACGCGTGGTGTAGCGATAATAAAATTAGCACTACCACGGCGGTTACGAATTGCGATGCGGTTAGCTTCGACAATAACCTTGGAATAGAAGTCACGGTTTCTTTCACCAAGCCAACGGGCGTCGGCTGATGCAGCGTACCAGAAGGAGTATCCTGTACCACTACCTGCTGTTAAGCAAACTTGGACCATTCTCATGACCATTTCACGGTCGATTTCGGCTTGAAGCTCATATGACATAGCATTAGTGAGTTCGTTGTCGATATCGAGTCCGTTCATGTTCTTAAGATCTTGTTCTAATTCAACGGACCAGCGAGCGGCGAGGCGGCGTGTGCCAGCTTCGACGGCTGTTTTGCTGAATTCAACAACAACCTGTGGAATGTTTCCGGTCAATTCAAAGTTGTTGAGGAGTGCGGCAACGCCTTTATCCTCATCAAGCATCTGGAATTCTGAGCCTGCTCCACCGAGTCCGGAGAGAGCGGCAGCAGAAGTGCCAGTGAATCGTGTATCCAAGTATTGATAGCCTAATTCTTTACCGACACCACCACTTTCGGCATAACTTCTGTCAACGCCATCGCGTCCTACAGTTGTTAAACCAGAGGCGTGTCCGTCGATGCCATTAGCACCGAGGCTATCTGCTTCATAGCGGTAACGTAAAGCAAAAGCGAGTCCGACTGGTCCTGACATGGGCTGAACGCCTACGATCTCGTTAGTGATAAGCTCAGGGAAAGTACGGCGAACCATTGGGATAAGAATCTTAGGTAAGCGTGAGTCTCCTGTAGCATATCTATCACCTGATGTGATTGAACCGGGTGGGTTATAAAGACCACCAGAGTTGTTACCAAATACGCCACTTGTGCCGGAAGAGTTTTGAGCCTCTTCAATGCACCAACGTTCTTGGTTTTCCATCAGAATAGCTGTTGTTAAACGAGCATGTTCGTCTTCGATTGCTGTAACCTTATCGGATGAGTAATCGAGGACTGGTGCCCACTTCTCAACGAGCATTTGTGCGCGAGAGCGGTCGATGTAGCCTGTTGCGGGATTTACGGTTTTCATATTTTTGTTTATTTTCCTCCTATGGATAGATACGAATTAAAAAATTCAAGAATTTACTTTTTTAGCAAACCCTTCTGATTTTTTTAATTCACTCAGATATCCGCCGACAACGGATTCGTTGGCGGTGCTGGTGTTTGATTCGGAAATAACATTTGTAGCTGGAACCTTGGCATTAAGACTTAAAGCCTTTTGCTTCGCTTCTTCAGCTAAATTGTTGGTTTTCTCATCTTCACCAGATTCGAACATCTCAACTACGTAGTTAAAATTTTCATTGATATAGGTTTTTGATTTATCACCTAATAATTTAACGATGAAATCTTTTTTAGTTTTAGAGAAATTTTTTGTTTTCTCTTCTAAAATCATTGATGCTTCTATTGTTTGAACTTTTTCTAGAAGCTGTTGTTGCTCATTAAGAGACTTTCTTAATTTTTGATTTAAATCATCAATTGTTTTCTTACCTTCAGTAAGAGTGTTTTGAATTTCTTCATTGATGTAAGAAGAATCAATTCCAACCATTTTTCTAATCTCTTGTAATTTCTTTTTAGCAGTTACGTTTTCAACTGCTTCTTGCAATTGTTCTGTTGGAATTAATTTTTCAACGTATAAATCTAAATAGCTGCTAATGTCAGTTAAAATTTTATTGCTGAATGCTTCTGCTTTTTCATTTAAAGCGTTTTTATAAAAAGAAGAAATAGATTCTAACTTAGCGGTGTGATTTTCATTAATAGCAGAAACCACTGTTTGTAATTTTTCGCTGTGGTCAGCATCAATGGCTTCTAAAAGCTTTGTGAGTTTTTGAGCATGATCTTCATCTTGTTTAGATAATGCACCTTCAAGTTGCAAAGCGAGTCTTGATTCTACTTTTTCGTTTACTGCGGTTTCAAACGCTTCTGCTATTTCCTTAGCGGTTTCTTCGTTAATAACAGATTTGTCCATTTTTTCTAGTAATGCTTTTAGATCCATATTGTTTATATAATAACTTATCCTTTCTTAGATACGTTTTTTAAATTTTTTTTATTTTTTTTAAAAGTTTTTTTTTCGCAATCATCACAATCACAATCGCACTTCTTTTTACTTACTGTTTTTTGTATTTTTTGCTTAACCTTTTCTGAAATTATTTCTGCAAGCTGCAAATTAGCTTGAGCATAATTTTTTTCAAAAATATTTGTTACGAATTTAGAAATTAATTTTCTGGTTTCCATATTGAATACTTATCTCCTTATAATAACAATTACAAACTCTTTAAAGAATTAATAAAAGAAATAATTTGTTCTTTTAAATATTGATCTTTATTTATTTTAGGTAAGTTAGAAATTTTTCTTTCAAAATTTTCATATACAGGTTCAAACTCACCATTATCCATTAAAACCCATTGTTTAGATTCCAAAATTCCATTAACAAATGCTGTAGGAACGGATGGATCAGCAACTACATCAACTGCAACTAAACGAAAATCAGAAACTCTATTGAAAGATCCATCTTTATCAAGTTTACCTAAAGCTCTTGATGAAACTCCTAATTTAACACCATCCATAATTAATGATCTTACAACTTGTCCAACTGGTGTTGATAAAATTTTTGATTTGCCATTAAAAATATTTCCATCTTGAGTGAGTTCTGTTACCATATGACAAGCTCTTTCAAGATTTATTTCTGGTGATTGAGGATGGTTCAATTCTCCAGTAGCTCTATTTTGTCTTATCATTTCTCTATCATAACGAGAAACTTCTTTAACCATTTCTTCTAATGGATAAACTCTTTTATTTCTATTCGCTTCATTAGCCATTAAAAACGGTCCTTTAATAAAAAGATTTGATGGCGAATTTCTATTTTGTTCTTCTATTAAATATTTTACTTCGTATGTTGGTTCTTCAACTAAGAGCTTATACACATTATTTGGCATATATATTTTACTTATTCATTATATATTCAATTTCATTAAATATTATGTTTTTGTAGATAAAAAAAATTAAATATTATTTGGTATAATAGCATTAAAATTTGTAGATGTCACAATATTATTCGTATATATGATGTTGGCATACCCAAATAAATATTTTGAATAATCTGCCGCAGTCATGGTTCCTGTCCAAGTCGTAATGCCATTAAGGTCTGTTGATGATACTGTTGGAACTTGAATCCAAGTACGACTCACGTTAAAAGGTTCAACTTGACACGTCCAAAATTGAACCGCTGAAACTGGAACTGAGGTTATATCTGGTTTTACATTAAATTGTGGTATTCCTCCAACTTTAGTAAACCAAGCAGTAGGTCTATTTGGCCAAGTAATAGCAGACCCAAGAACATACTTATTTAACCATAATTGTTCATTTACTACATTCAGTGATACGTTATGTCCTCTATTTGCATCATGTGAAAAATCCCAAGGAACACCTGATGGTATTTTAGAAAATGTATCATCAACTCTATCGTGTCCACCATGATGGTCATTAGACCCATTAATTAATAAAATCGGAACACATGCATATTTTGCTTCCATTTCTACAGTAGGAGCATTTAAATAAATTTTTTCACCAGATGTAAAAGCAGGATATGTAGTTGTTGGTGTTTGATATTTCCAAAGAAGTTTATCTCTATAATATGTTGTCCAACCATTTCCGAAATAACTAACAATAGCTTTCATTCGCGGCTCCATAACCATATTAAACGCCATAGTCCCTCCGTAACTATGCCCCCTCATTCCAATTTGATTAACATTAATTTCTGGTTGATTTACTAGATATTCAAATGCTCTACGCATAACACAAGCCCACAAATACTCGCTAGTCTGTCTTGGATCGGTAATTTGGCTTCCGTTCTGTAAAGTTGTGTTGATTTGATACCCTCCTTGAGATGTTAGATGTCTTCCGTAAGCTAAAGAGTTAGGATAGTTTGTAGCCGGTGAACCATCATCTTTTTGTCCTGCAAAATCAAATCCTAATGTTGCCCATCCAGCCGTGTTATATGCGGGGAATTCTTGTGGTCCTTGTTGCCAACCTGATGCTGTGAATAAGCATGGAAATCCACCTACAGGCGGGGTGCTTGTAGGAACACGATACACAATATAAATTTGAAATGTTTCACCCGCAAATGTAATATCTATATAAATCTGCCTTCTGCGAACACCACCAGCAGTTGTATCGGATATTATTGTTGGATTGAATGGGCCGTTTCCTGCTTCGGTTGGATCGAATTTTGCAAAAGAGTATCCTTTCCTCCAAAGAGAAGCAGCATTTGCAATTAAATTTGTATTGTCAGTTTTAACCCATTCTCCATTTTTTTTGTAAGCATATGATCCAGTTATTGAAGTATTATTTGGAATGCTCATTCCATTACCATCTGGACAATAAACAAGTTCTCCGTTTGCTCCTGTTATTGGTAAAAAATCAGTATTATAATTATCAGGATTTGTTGATAATGGAGATATATTTGTAGTTCCAAATTTTATACCAAGCATATTTATTTAAAATGTTTTTCTGCATCTTCTTTAGTATCAAACCAAAACCATCCATCTACAGGATATGTGAATGAATCTTTTTGATCTTTTAACAATGTATAATTTTTATTATACACCGCATATGATGCATAAAGAATATCTCCACTTTCGTCTAATTTATAAAATCCAGATGTGTCTTCTTCCATAAAATTAAATAGCTACTGTCCAATTTTTTGCAGTTGCAATGGTTATATTGTGTGTCGCTGTTCCGAAGTTTCCAGTAACAGTAATTGTCTTTCCGCTTGTTGGTTGAGCACTCAACCCATAGTATAAATTGTTCAATTCTGAACCAGACAGAGATGCATTTAAGAAACTTATAGATGCATTTATTCCACTTAAACCTACACTTCTCAAATTATAACAATTTTGATACATGTTTGTACAATTTGTAGACGTTGATAAGTTAATAATTCCAGTGCTTGCAAGAGCATTGCAGTTATTAAACATCGCTTGAGTATTTGTGCAAACAGGAAGAGATAAAATCGTTATTCCAGTTTTTCTTAAAGAGAAACAATCTTGAAATGCCGCTTGTGCATTTGTTAATTTTGCGAGATTCCAACTTCCGATATTTAATTCTGTAAGAGCATTACATCCTACAAATGCATTTGCTATTGTGGTTACATTCGATACGTTCCAGTTGGTCACATCAATTTTAGATAAAG
>Ga0315901_10002300_pt1 | contig 26453 bp, 20 predicted proteins | sample LakEriMetagenome_10_FD_203761 | JGI IMG/M metagenome (GOLD analysis project Ga0315901, IMG submission 203761) | Freshwater fungal communities from buoy surface, Lake Erie, Ohio, United States - Buoy 2 MA116 | ecosystem: Environmental > Aquatic > Freshwater > Lake | place: USA: Lake Erie, Ohio...
CGGTGACGAACATGGAGTTCACCGGTGGTGGAGTCCTTGCTCAGGGTCACGCTTTCAGCTTTGTAGTGCGTCCTTCTCTTTGCGCTTCTTTGCTGTGAGTGGCGGCGTTTGGGATTTGGCATTGTATTCGGTTTTAGTTGTCTTTAAATTTATCCAATCCTTTCCAGATCGGGTTTTCTTGTTTGTCTTCGTTGGCTTTGAGTTTCTGAAGCATTTCCAGCACTTCCTTGTTGCATTGCGGTCCGCCCATATCTTTCTCATCACAAGCCGGGTAGGTGGGCATACTCAAGATCACAAATTCTTTGAGCCAGTCTTTGATGTAAAGGTGGCTTTCGGTACGTGAGATGAAAAACACATCTGGGTCATCATTCTGCTCATTCATCTCTTCCGGGTTGTCCACCATTTTCACTACGATCTCGAAATCATCGAAAAGGGTGGTGTTCAGGGGATTACCGCAGCGGTTGCATTGCATTTCGGTGCTGCCGCCTACTTCGAATTTCAGCTGCATGAAACCGGCATGCTTGTCGAGCAGCAGCTTCACGTTGGCGTGACAATTCTGAAAATCGGCCGGCTTTTCAGCCTCAAAGAACTCATCCCCCAATTCATAGTCAAATTCCGTGATGCCGGGTTTCAAACCCACAAATGCGATCTCATAATCCCGGCGGCCTGACATATGAACCTTTTAAGGGAGGGCAAAGGTAGGGAAATGGGGGGAAAGAACAAAAAAAATACAAGGTTGAGGGAGGTTGAGGGAGGTTGAGGGAGGTTGAGAGAAGTTAAGGATGGTATATCAATAGCCTTTCAACCTCCCTCAACCTCTCTCAACCTCCCTCAACCTCCCTCAACCTCCCTCAACCTCATAATATACACCATCCCCTTATCATAACTCCTCATGCCTTCCGGTTGGTTGTTGAAGCGAAGGAATCGGGTATAGAACCAGGTAGTGGCTTTATCTATAGGGCCCTGGTATTTTTTCAGGAAGGATCGATAGGTTTCAATGTCCTTTTTGGCTATTGGAGCAAGCATTTCAAAAAGCTGTCTGGAGCGGGTGCTGTCTTTGTATCGGATGGAGGCGTTGGCAAAAAGAAACATTTCAAGGTGGGCTGAATAGAGCAAGGCGCTGTCTTTCGACTGTATTGCTGTGAGGTAGCCCATGAAGTTGGCATCACTTTCCTTGGCATGTCCCATTCCATGTGCAGCTTCGTGTGCAGCAGTGAAGGGTAGTACAAAGGCAGGCATGTAGGTATTGATCTGTGATTCCCCTGTGAACGGGTTGTAATAGCCACTGTACCCCATATAATTGCCAATGATACCGAACAGGGAAGGCTTTACCCGGATAGGATGATCTTTTGAGATGGCTTTGCGGATCAGGGTACTGTCATGCCCGCGATGGGGGGCATAGGTGTTTACTTTATTCAGCATCATTATGGCAAAGCTGTCGATCTCGGTATCCCTCACAGGACTTCTGTCGAGTTGATATCGTGCAGGAATACTCTGCCTGTCGTAATTCAATCCCCATGCCAGTTGAAAATACAACCAAAGAAAGCATATGGCAAAGGTCAAGTTACCCAAGGCTTTCAGGCCATGGTTCAATTTTTTATCTGTCCTGCGAAAGCCAATGAAAAATCGGATTATACCGTATATCGATCCTGTGATGAGAACCAAATAAAGAACATCACCAAGGCTGAAGGGCAACCATCCCAAAAGCAGTTGGAAGGTTTTTGAGATAAACGGGTAAACACCATTAGAATAGTATTCCTCAACCCAGGCGCTGTTTGATGCAAAAACATTTGACAGAAAGATCAACAACAATAGAAGAATGGGCTTCCAGTATTTCCGCAGGTTCATGGGGTAAAAATACTTGAAATGGCTTAGTAAAGTTGAAGGGGTTGAAGTGGTTGAGTGAAAAAAAATACATCGCTCCTTCCAAGAGGGATGCCCCGCCGAAGGCAGGGCGGGGTGGTAGATTAAAACGAGGTTGTTTTCAATTGCCGCCGACTTCAGTCGGCGGAAAAAAGCAGATGAAACTTTAATTTATGTTGATCAAAAAATTCATCCTCAACATTATCCCCGGACTAAAGTCCGGGGCAATTGAAAACAGCCAGATTCCTGGCTTCGCATGAAAGACAATGGATTAAACTCCTTCAACCCCCTCAACCACTTCAACCCCTTCAACATCTTCAACCCCTTAAACTTCTTCAACCCCTTCAACTATTATTCCCCTCCATTCCTGAATATCATCCTCATTCCTCCACCTTCACCTTGCATGGAGCTCTGAGGCTTGATGTCAAATCCTTTGGGGATCTCAAAGGTTTTTGTATCGATGCTGGCATCTGGCTGTGCCTTGAGAACGGTCATGTGTATTTTGAATCCGTTTCCACGGGTCATTTCATATTCCATGGGGAATCCTTCGATCAATTCAAGACCCGCAATACCACCACCCATCATCATACCGCCTCTTCCGCCTCCGAATCCACCAGGATTAGCTGAAGCCTTTGAAGAATTGGGGTCTATTTTGAATTCAGGATTGTACCAAACTACATTCTCACTTACCTGTCCGCCCTGCCCAATGCTCTTAATCGTTACTTTTTTACAAACCACACCAGAAACTTTCTTGGTCTCATCAGAATAAATCAACTCAGGCTTGTTGTCACGGAAGGTCAATCCCAGCGCTGCCAGAGAATCTCTTCTGAGGGCACGCATGGAATCTTGTCTTGCCCTCTGTGCTTCTGCATCGGCATCGGTGCTGAAGAAACCGGTCTTTCTTCCCATGGCTTCGATCAGAGTAGTGGTCTTCTTGTTGACTCTGTCAACAATGACAACATTGTTCCCGAAATCCGACATACTCTCTGTCTTCATGAAATCAGGAGTGTAATACATGGTGGTGCTGGTTTCCATGTCGCGTGGCATGGTGAAGGACATTCCTTCTACGCCGCCGCCGGGTCCACCACCGCCAGGTCCGCCACCAGGACTAAAATTTTCTGGGAAAGTGATCTCGGTTTTCATTTTTACAATGGCAGACTTAACGATCTTAGGCTGTGCCATCAGCATTCCGCTGCTGAAAAGGGCAATGATTGATAATATTTTCTTCATATTTCTTGCTTTCTGTTACAATTGGATGTCAAAGTTACATTTATCCTTTCACCCAACTCACATATCCTTTGCAAATAAAAAACCAAAGTTTTGGATTAATTTTCATCCATGAAAAGAAGTTTACTTGTTTGGACAGCCATCTGTCATTTTTTAATTGTTTATGCCCAAAAGCCCGCAATTATACCGCAACCCGCAGAAATGCAATTGGGGCAGGGAAAGTTCACCATCACAGAAAAAACTGGTATTTATCTTTCTACTAATGATTTTGAGGCAAAGTCGATAGCAGAAAAGTTTAATGTGGCGTTCAGCAAATCCTCAGGGTATCAATTGAAATATGTTTCCCAGCCTGGAAACAATGTTATTCAATTGAGCACAAATGCAATACCCGGATTGGGAGACGAAGGGTATATTCTTTCAGTCAATACTGAAAGAATTCAAATAATGGCAGAAAAACCAGCCGGATTCTTCTATGCCCTCCAATCCATCCTCCAACTGCTCCCTAAGGAAATTGAATCCAGATCAGTTCAGTCAGGCATCAACTGGATCATTCCGTCTGTTGAGATCCGCGATAAGCCCCGCTTCGGTTGGCGAGGAGCCATGCTGGATGTTTCCCGTCACTTCTTCACCAAGCAGGAAGTAAAAAAATTCATCGATGATATCGCCCGCTACAAATACAATCTCTTGCATTTTCACCTCACTGATGATCAGGGATGGAGAATTGAGATAAAAAGCTATCCCAAGCTAACAGAAGTGGGTGCATGGAATGTCAAAAAAACCGGACGATTTGGAACCTTCACTCCGCCGGCAAATAATGAGCCACGTGATTTCGGTGGATTCTATACCCAGGATGATATTCGCGAACTGGTGCAATATGCACGGGAACGCTACGTCAATATCCTGCCGGAGATAGACGTGCCTGGTCATTCTCTGGCTGCCATCGCATCCTATCCGGAACTTTCCTGTACACCCGGCACCTACAAGGTGAATTCTGGAGAACCTTTCATGGACTGGCATGGGAACGGGCAATTCACAGCGCGTATCGACAATACACTTTGTCCGGCCAATGAAAAAGTATATACTTTCCTCGACAAGGTTTTTTCTGAAGTTTCTTCGCTTTTTCCTTTCCCCTACATCCACATGGGAGGTGATGAGTGCGCCAAAAATTTTTGGGAAAAAAATCAGCAGATCAAGGAATTGATGGTGCGTGAAAAATTGAAAGACATGCATGCTGTTCAATCCTATTTTGTTGGACGCGTCTCCAAGATCGTCTCTTCAAAAGGAAAGAAAATGATCGGCTGGGATGAGATCCTCGAAGGCGGATTGGTAAAAGACGCAGCTGTCATGAGCTGGCGCGGAATGAAAGGTGGTATCGAAGCAGCGAAAATGGGACATGAAGTGGTCATGACTCCGACTACCCATGTATATGTTGACTATATGCAGGGTGATGCAGCCATTGAACCGCCTGTATATGCTTCACTTCGTCTCAAAAAGTCATACGAATTTGAACCCGTCCCCCAAGGCGTTGATCCCAATTTGATAAAAGGAGGTCAAGCCAACATGTGGACAGAACAGGTATACAATACCCGTCATCTGGATTATATGATGTGGCCACGGGGTTTTGCGATAGCGGAAGCGCTCTGGTCGCCAGCTTCGCAACGCAACTGGAAAGGTTTTGTTACCAGGGTGGAGGACCAATTCAATCGATTTGATGTAGCCGATAAAAAATATGCGCCAAGTATGTATGAGGCAGATATCAAAGTGAAAAAGGATGCAGCTGGAAAATTGTTGCTGGATTTCCCCACAGAGATCGATGATATTCGGGTGCACTATAGTTTCGACAATTCATTTCCTGATAATCATTATCCATCTTACAATGGAACTTCCATAATAGTTCCAACAGATGCTACAACATTGAAGATTCAATCCTACAGAAATAACAAACCTGTGGGGCGCATCATAAGTGTGGGGATTGAGGAGTTGAGGAAGAGGAGGTAGGAGTTGGGAATTAGGAATTAGGAATTAGAAAATAGGAAAAATATGAGTAGTATAATAAGATGGGGAATATTGGCATGCGGGAAGATTGCAAAAAAGTTTGCAGCTGACTTGCAGCATGTGGAAGGAGCCGTTCTGATGGCTGTAGCATCAAGGGATATTGAAAGGGCAAAAGCTTTTGCAACTGAATTTTCCGTTCCGAAATATTTCGGAACCTATGAAGAGCTTGTATCATCAGATGAAGTAGATGTAATTTATGTTGCGAGTCCACACAGTCATCATCATGAACACACCTTACTTTGCCTCAACCATGGTAAAGCAGTGCTCTGTGAAAAAGCCTTCGCCATCAACAGCCGCCAAGCGCGCGAAATGGTCGACCTCGCCCGAAGCAAAAAAATATTCCTGATGGAAGCGCTTTGGTCACGTTTTCTCCCACATTACCAAAAAGTGAAAGGGATGCTGGCCGAAGGAAAATTGGGCGAGATCAAAGGGATGCTTGCTAACTTCGGATTCAAACCCATGCCGCCGGTATCACCGCGCCTCTTTGATCCATCTTTAGGTGGTGGCAGCCTGCTGGACATCGGCATCTATCCCATTTTCTTTGCGCAATCCCTCCTGGGCAAACCAGACAACATCATCGCCACCATGGATCCTGCTACAACGGGTGTGGATGAACAATGCTCCATGATCTTTCACTACAAAAACGGACAAACCGCAACGCTGTTTTCCACCCTCGCCAGCAACCTCGAGACCGATGCAGACATCTTCGGCACGGAGGGACGAATCCGGCTGACCAGCCGCTTTTATGAACCATCAGCGACCATCCAATACTATCCGGGTATCGTCAGCACCCGGACCGAGATCCCGGTTGAAAAAGAACCCGGTTGGGGCTATCAGCATGAAGCCCGCCATGTGCAGGAATGTCTTCAAAAAGGACTCACAGAAAGTCCCGTTTGGTCGCTCGATGACACCCTCGATCTGATGGAGACATTGGATAGGGTGAGGGAAGCGATAGGTCTCAATTATCCTGCAGACAATATTTAATTTGAATTTTTTCCTGTAATAGTTGAGGGGGTTGAAGGGGTTGAAGCAGTTGAAGGAATATACTTCAACCCCTTCAACCTCCTTCAACCTCCTTCAACCTCCCTCAACCTGCCTTAAAAACTTTGTTGATAACTCGTGGACAACCCCATCCCCCCAAGAGTTATATTTGTCGCCTGACTTCAATTCAATCAATCGATATTAAAACAAGAGATAGTGAGACTAAAGAGTTTAGAAATCAAGGGGTTCAAGAGTTTTGCAGATAAAACAGTTGTCAATTTTGACGAAGGAATTACCGGCATCATTGGTCCCAATGGATGCGGCAAAAGCAATATCGTAGATTCCATCCGTTGGGTTATCGGTGAGCACAAGATCAGCAATCTGAGGAGTGAGAATCTGGAGAGCCTTGTTTTCAACGGTTCAAAGACAAGAAACCCGAGCGGACTGGCAGAAGTGAGCCTTACTTTCGAGAATACCAAGAATCTTCTTCCGACAGAATTCAATACCGTTACGGTTACGAGGAAATTCTACAAGAGTGGAGAGAGTGAGTACAGGCTGAATGATGTGCAATGCCGATTGAAGGATATCCATAATTTGTTTCTGGATACCGGGGTGAGCACCGACAGCTATGCCATCATGGAACTGGGCATGGTAGATGACATCATCAAGGACAAGGAAAACAGCCGCCGCAAAATGCTGGAACAGGCTGCCGGCATCAGCATCTATAAGACCAGAAAGAAGGAAGCCAAACTTAAACTTGATGCTACTGAACAGGATTTGGCTAGAATTGAGGATCTTCTTTTTGAGATCCATAACCAGTTGAAGACTCTGGAAAGCCAGGCCAAAAAAGCGGAGAAATATCACGAGATCAAGAAAGAGTATAAGATCAAATCCATCGAGTTGGCCAAAGCCGCTTTGGAAGGATTCAATATCCAATACAAAGAGCTGACCGAACAACAACAACAGGAGTCAGATCGAAAGATAGAGATCGATACAAAGATCACCAATGAAGAAGCTGATCTGGAAAAACACAAACTTCAGTTCATCGAAGAAGAAAAAGCTTTGCAGTCATTGCAGGCCACGTTCAATGAATTGGTAAACGGGATCCGCAGCAAAGAGAATGATAAGAATCTTGCCCAGCAGCGATTGCAATATCTGAAAGAGAAAGAGGCTTCATTGAATGATTTTCTTTCCAAGGCAGGCGGGCAGTCAGCAGGATTGGAAGAGAGCATCCGATTCTCCGTGCAACAGATCGCTGAGGAAGAAAGCAAACTCACCGTAGTTCAGGAGAGCATCAACCAATTGAAAGAAAGTGTGGATGACAATAGAAAGGCGTTTGATGCCAAGCGTGTTTTGGTGGATGAATTGAGAAGAAAGAATCAGTCATTGCAGCGAAGCCAGTTTGAAGCCGAGAAGAATGTAGCGATCCGAGATACATCCCTGACCAATATCGAGAAGTCAATCCAGCATATCCAGGAGGAGCAATCACATCGACAAACGCAATTGGCTGAGCTCGGAACACAGCGTGATGCCAATACCAAGGAATTGGAGGATGGAAAACAAAACCTGGAAGATCTTCAGCAGAAGCACGAGGCCGTGAAAGCTCAGATCTTAGATACACAGTCGAAACTGGAGAGCCTTCGTTCACATCTGGCTGAGGAAGCAAGAAAACTCGACAGCAAGAAGAATGAGCATGCGCTTCTGAAAAGCCTTATCGATAAAATGGAGGGTTATCCTGAGAGCGTTAAATTCCTTCACAACAACAGTGGCTGGAATCATGCATCTCCCATTCTCTCAGATATCATTTACGTGAAAGAGGAATTCAGGGCAGCTGTTGAGAATGTACTCGAACCCTATCTCAACTACTATGTAGTGCATGATCTAGCTGAAGGTTTGCAGGCAGTACATTTGCTGGATGCCAACAAAAAAGGGAAGGCCAATTTCTTTTTGTTGGATCAGCTCAATGCCACTTATGGTGGGAAAGATGTAACTCCTCAAGCCATCCCCGGTACTATACTGGCAACAGATATTGTTGAGTACGATGCCAAATATGCCAATCTTGTAAAATACCTGTTGGGTAATGTGTTGATTGCGGAAGATGAATCTGCACTGGCCAATGCCAATGGTTCCATAGTGCTGGAGCGTCATGGTAAATATGTGAAGGGAAAATATGCCCTTACTGGTGGCAGTGTTGGATTGTTTGAGGGCAAGAAGATCGGTCGCGCCAAGAATTTGGAGAAGCTGGAAGAAGAAATCCAGGTGCAGGAAACCGTTGTTGCTGCCATCAAAGCGGATATCCAGCAACGACATGATGAGGTGCTTGAATACAACAATCAGCTGCAGGAGAGATCTATTGCTGATCTGCAGAGAAAGATCCAGGAATTATCGAACAAGGCTTTTGGTTTCAATAACCGAATTGAATCGATACATGCCGCTGAGCAATCTGCAGTGAACAGGCTGAATGATCTGCAGGCGCAGCTTACCCAAGGCAAAGATGCGATGCAAGGCTTCAAAACCTCACTCGAACAATTCAATGGAGAGTTGGCTGCATTGTCGGAACAGATTACGGTTGTGGAAACCGATTACGCTTCTGCTGAAACGGCTTACAATGCCATCAATGCACAGTACAACGATGCAAATCTTCAGCTCGCAAAGCAACAGGCTAAACTGACAGCCTTGAATCAGGAAGCTGCTTTCAGAAAAAATCAATTGGAAGAATTGACAAAGCAAATCGAAAGCAGTTCTCTGCAATTGACAGAAGCCACCGGTAGCATAACAGAAACAACTGCAGCACTCCAGACAATCGAAGGAGAACTTGTTGAATTATATCGCCGTAAAGAAGATGATGGTAAACAATTGAATGAAGCTGATCAGGCATATTACAATCTTCGTAATACCTTGAATGATAAAGAGAGCGAGTTAAGATTGAGGACCAAAGAAAAAGAGCAGATCGATCAGTTGCTCAATATGATCAAGGACAAAATCAATGAACTCAGATTGCAGCTTGCGGGTATAAAAGAGCGATTGAATGTAGAATTCAAGGTTGATATCGATCAAATACTGGATGAACCAAGGGAAACAGAGGAGTCGGCGGAAGATCTGCAGGCAGAATGTGATCGGATGAAGAAAAGGCTTGAAAATATTGGTGAGGTAAACCCTACAGCCATTGAAGCCTTTGTGGAAATGAAGAAACGCTACGAATTTATCGTGGAGCAGAAGAATGATCTGGTGAGTGCAAAAGAATCACTTATGCAGACCATTCAGGAAGTGGAGGCAACTGCCAATCAGAAATTCCTTACTACATTCAACCAAGTCAGGGAGAATTTCCAGAGAGTATTCAAAGCGCTCTTCACCGAAGAAGATACGGCTGACATGGTACTGGAAAATCCGGAAGATCTTGCTGAAACCGGAATTGATATTGTGGCCAAGCCTAAGGGCAAGCGACCCACATCCATTACCCAGCTCAGCGGTGGAGAGAAAACGCTGACAGCAACAGCCTTGTTGTTTGCTATTTATCTTATCAAGCCTGCACCATTTTGTATACTCGATGAGGTCGACGCTCCGTTGGATGATGCCAATGTGGGTAAGTTTACCAATATGATCAGACAGTTCAGCAAAGAATCACAGTTTATTATGGTTACCCACAATAAAACTACAATGGCTTCAGTCGATGTGATCTATGGTGTTACCATGCAAGAGCAGGGCGTCAGCAAGCTGGTCCCTGTTGATTTCAGGAATTTGAACTAGGAGATAGGAGTTGGGAAATGGGATATGAGAGATTGGAAATGGAAGATTAGAGATGGGAACTGGAGATATCAATTTTATGTTTTTTCAACTTCAAAACCCCATCTCTCAATTCCCATTTCCCATTACCTAACGTCTAACGTCTAATGTCTAACGTCTAACGTCTAATGTCTAACGTCTAAAGTCTAATGTCTAACTACTTCTTCATAGGCATCGCCGGCACAGGTATGAGCGCCATCGCCCAATACCTTAAAGCAGCAGGGAATGCAGTAATGGGATCAGACCGTCAGTTCGTTTCAGGCGAATTCAATGAAAGCCGAAAGGCCCTGGAGGATCAGGGCATAATTTGTTTTGAACAAGGGGCAGGCGGCATCACGGAGCAAGTCGATAGGGTAGTGGTATCCACTGCCGTTGAAGATACGGTTCCCGAAGTGCAGCAGGCCAAGCAAATGGGTAAGCCCATCATCAAACGCAGTGAACTGCTGGCAGAGATTGTCAAAACCAAAAAGACCATAGCCATTGGTGGTACTTCCGGGAAGAGCACTACCACGGCTATGTTGTTTGAGATCATGGTTCATGCAGGATTGAAACCATCCATTATTGGTGGTGCAGGTTTGACAAGATTGATCAGGCAAGGTTTGATTGGCAATGCTGCATATGGTGAAGGGGAGTGGCTGATCATTGAGGCCGATGAAAGCGATGGATCGATTGTGCAGTATGAACCCGAGATTGGTGTATTGTTAAACGTAGACAAAGATCATCAGGACCTCGATGCGTTGATGGATTTGTTCAGTACTTTCAAAAAACATTCGAAAAAATTTATCGTCAACCTGGCCCATCCTTTGTCGGCCAAGCTTTCGTTAGGGTCTGCATTCGACTTTGACTGCACGGAAGGGTCAACAGCATTGATGAATGGTACCGGCTTTCATCAGAAAGGGGCCAATATTGCTTTTTATGTTGACGGCCATTCCTTCATTCTCCATGCACCGGGCAGACATAACATGGAAAATGCCATGGCAGCTTTATCAGTTGCACACAGTTTAGGAATAAGCTGGCATCATTGCAGTGAGGCTTTGAAACAGTATGAAGGGATCTATCGCAGGCATCAGGTTTATGGAAGCAAGAATGGGGTGACCCTGATTGATGATTTTGCACATAACCCTGTGAAATGTGCCCGTTCGATTGAGGCCTGTCAGCCTTTTTCTGATAAGCTCATCGCGTGGTTTCAGCCGCATGGCTATGGTCCGACCCGTTTTTTGCGAAATGATTTTGTCGAGGAGATCGCAAAAGTTTTAAGACCGCAGGATGAGATCTGGATGAGCGAGATCTATTATGCTGGTGGTACAGCCGTTAAGGATATATCTGCAGGGGATCTGATCAACGATCTGAAAGCAAAGGGTGTAAATGCTTTTTTTGTTGCTGACCGCAATCATTTGCTGGATAACATGCGTTCCCATTTCACATCTTCAACAACCCTGCTCCTGATGGGCGCCCGTGATCCGTCGATGGGGGACTTTGCGAAGGCAGTATGGGATGGGTTATGATTTTTCTTTGATTTGATTTTTAAGATTTTAAATAATTCCCCTCCTTCAAGGAGGGGTGCCTCGCGAAGCGAGGCGGGGTGGTATTTTATTATTTTCACCACCCCCTAATTGAGTGAGTGGAATGGTTAGTAAAATAAGTCAAGCATACTTCGTCTAATGTCTGATGTCTAATGTCTAACGTCTAATGTCTAACGTCTAACGTCTAAAGTCTTACGTCTAACTTCTCTTCACAAAATCCGTCACCAAAAATGCAATCAGTTTTGCAATCTGCTTAGCATCTCCATGAAGTTGTCCGGTTGCGCCTTCGCAGATGTGAAGAGATGATACTGAAGGGTAGTTGCCCGAAAACCGGATGAATTGTCTGGCTTCATTCATACTAATGCCCGATGGATTCTGTCCACTGGAACTCACTCCCGATATTACATCCAAATCAAGTTCAACAGCTATGGGTTCGTCATCCACAAAAGAAAAAGATTGTGAAACCGACTGAATGAAATTCAGTCTCTCTTCCACAAAGATCTCTTCGTATGTATGGTAGTGAATATTGATATTGCTATAGAGATCATCCATCATGCTTTGTGGGTTCACATTTTCCTGTAATCCTATCACAGCATATCGATGCAGATAACCTTCTTCCATGGCATAACGGATAGGATTGCCGCTGTGTCTTCCTTCCATGATGCGGTAATCTGCTGTGGCAGCAAGGTTGACCACATTGATCCTTGGTTTTTCTGTTTTTTGCAACTTGTGCAATGTCTTGGCAGAAGCTTTGATCAGAGGGTAGGCATTGTTATGTCCTCCCCCGATCACAATAGGTATCTTGCCTGCAGCAATGATTTGTTTTACGAAATCTTCCACTTCTTCATCGATGATATTGGCAACGGCATGACGGCAAGCATCGACAAGCTCATCCTGGTTGGCAGAATTCTTTTCTATCAGATCCTGAACAGGCTTGAAATCAAAATATCCAGCCAATATTATCTCATCTCCAGAACAGGCATCTGTACTTTGAAGATTGAGAAAAGATTGTACAAAATGGTACCAGGTACTTTCGGCACCCCTGGTGCCATGATTTCCTATGATGCCAATACTCTCCGGTATACCAAAGCAAACATATTTTGCGGAAGGATGATCTTGTATACTTTCCGTTCCATTCAACAAAACTCTCAATTTCTCGCCCAATCTGGTTTCATAGCGCCTCAGCCTGATCTGGCTCAGCAACTCCTGTTTGGTATAGAAGTGGAAATGAGACATACTCTGAAGGTAAATGATTTTTTCCCAAAAAATTTGTAATTTACTCCCTCACTCAGAACACTGTTTAAAACGAGAAACGATGCCTGATTTTGAGATCAAGAAACAGAAAAAAGAATATGACGTAGTGATTGTTGGATCCGGTGCAGGAGGAGGCATGGCGGCTTATATGCTGGCCAATCAGGGATTGAAAGTTTGTCTGCTCGAAGCCGGTGCAGATTATGATCCCGCTAAAAACATAACCCAGCTTAAAAATCCATGGGAATCACCTAGACGTGGTGCCAGCACCAAGTTCAGACCTTTTGGTGATTTCGATGCCAGTTATTGGGGTTGGGAGATCGAAGGAGAACCTTATACCAAAGCTTCCGGTACTCAGTGGGATTGGTGGCGCTCACGCATGGTGGGTGGAAGAACCAATCACTGGGGTAGAATTTCTCTCCGTTTTGGTCCCAAAGATTTCAAAAGAAAAAGCATCGATGGCCTCGGCGACGATTGGCCGATCGGATATGAAGATGTAAAACCTTACTACGATCGAATTGATAAATTGATTGGAGTGTTCGGAACCAATGAAGGATTGGAGAACGATCCCGATGGTTTTTTCCTGCCTCCCCCCAAACCTAGATTGCATGAGATCTTCATCAAGAACTCAGCCGCAAAAGCAGGTGTTCCAGTGATTCCATCCAGGTTGTCGATTCTTACACAAAAGATCAATGACGACCGCGGACAATGTTTCTATTGCGCACAATGTAACAGGGGTTGTACCGTGTATGGTGATTTCTCTTCTTCATCTGTATTGGTAAAACCTGCTGTGAAGACGGGTAATGTGGACCTCATTACCGGGGCTATGGCAAGAGAGGTGTTGACCAATGATGAAGGATTGGCTACAGGCATATCGTATGTCGACAAGCGTGATCTGATGGAGTATCAGGTGAAGGGCAGGGCAGTGATCCTGGCCGCCAGTGCTTGTGAATCTGCCCGTTTGTTGCTGAATTCCAAATCACAGCGTCATCCAAACGGACTCGCCAACAACAGCAATGTGGTCGGTAAATATTTGCATGATTCCACCGGTGCTGCCATGGGAGGAATTCTTCCGCAACTTTTTGGCAGAAAGCGATACAATGAAGATGGTGTGGGCGGTATGCATGTCTATTCACCCTGGTGGGGCGATAACAAGAAACTTGATTTCCCTCGCGGATATCATATTGAATATTGGGGTGGTATGGGTCAGCCTGCCTATGGTTTCGGTTGGGGCATTGAGGGACTGAATGGTCAGTACCCCGTGAACGGTCAGCAGAAAGATGCGGGTGGTTATGGGGCTTCCCTGAAGCAGGACTATCGCTATTTCTATGGTGCTGGTGTGGGTATGGCTGGAAGGGGTGAAGCCATTCCGCTTGAATCCAACTATTGTGAGATCGATCCGAATGTGGTCGATAAATATGGAATCCCTGTATTGAAGTTCAATGTGAAATGGTCCGATCATGAAGTGAAGCAGGCCAAGCACATGAAAGAAACCTTCAAGGAGATCATGCATGCCATGGGAGCTGTGATCACCTGGGGTGATGACGGACCTGAGAACAGCTATGGTCTCGAGTCACCAGGAAAGATCATCCATGAGGCGGGTACTGTGCGCATGGGCAATGATGCCAAGCGTTCGGCGCTGAATAAACACAACCAGGCACATGATTGTAAGAATCTGTTTGTGGTAGACGGCGGTGCTTTCGTATCGCAGGCCGACAAGAACATCACCTGGACCATCCTCGCTTTGTCGATGAGGGCTTCAGAGTATTTGATGGATCAAATGAAAAAAAGGAACATATAAAATCTTCAACTGCTTCAACCTCACTAAACCTCTCTCAACCTCACTAAACCTCTCTCAACCTCACTCAACCTTGTATATGGACAGAAGAAACTCCCTCAAAGCCATTGCCCTCGGTACCATTGGTGGTGCTGTTTTGCTGGATGCCTGTAAGAGTGGCGATAATAAAAAAGATGCCGCTACACGTTTGATTGCTGATGGCTTCACGCTGGATCGTCAGCCGGAAGAAGTGGAGCAATATGAGAAAGTGGCAGGCAGTACTTTTTTCACGGAGCATGAGATGGCCACCATCACCATCCTGGCAGACATCATCATTCCTAAGGATGATGTCAGTGGATCAGCGTCGGATGCCAAAGTGCCTGAGTTTATCGAATTCATTGTAAAAGATATGCCATCACATCAGACACCGATGCGTGGTGGTTTGCGCTGGTTGGATCTTCATGCATCCAAGCGATTTGGAAAATCTTTCAAAGCCTGTGATGAAAAGCAGCGGATCTCGATTGTGGACGAGATTGCCTATCCCAAGAAAGCAAAGCCGGAAGTGGCACAAGGTGTGGCCTTCTTCAGCCTCATGAGAAACCTTACTGCATCCGGTTTCTATACATCCAAGATCGGTGTACAGGATATCGGTTATCAGGGCAATACACCCAATCAATGGAATGGAGTACCGGACGATGTCCTCAAGCAATATGGTGTTGCCTATACGGAGAAGGAAAATAAAGAGTGCGTTAAATATTCTTAATCATATATTCATCTTACAACGATTATTATGTCAAACAAAAAACTGCAGAGAAGAAAGTTCATTCAGGCCGGTGCTCTGGGCATGGCGGCTTTTACCATTGTACCCCGCCATGTGATTGGCCGCGGTCATGTTGCTCCCAGTGATAAGCTCAGGATCGCCGGTATTGGTGCCGGTGGAAAGGGAGAAAGCGATATCGCTGAATTTTTTAAAAGTCCCAATGTAGAGATCGTGGCTCTTTGTGATGTGGATGACCGCTCTGCTGCCAAGACCCGCAAGTTGCATCCCAAGGCCAACTATTACAAGGACTTCAGGGTGATGCTCGATAAGGAGAAGGATATTATTGATGCCTGCTCCATTTCAACACCGGATCATACCCATGCTGTTGCCACTCTTGCGGCTATGCAGTTGGGTAAGCATGTGTATACACAGAAGCCATTGACACATGATATTCATGAGGCTCGTGTTCTTACTGAAGCAGCCAAAAAATACAAAGTGGTAACCCAGATGGGAAACCAGGGTGGTTCAGGAAATGGTGTGCGCCGTACACAGGAGCTCATCGCCGCCGGACTGATAGGAGAGGTGACCCATGTGCAATGCTGGACCAACAGACCCGTATGGCCACAGGGTATTCCTACACCTACAGGAAATTTTGAGATCCCCAAGGAACTCGACTGGGATCTCTGGTTGGGAACGGCCAAGAAGATCGATTACAATCCCGCCTATCTTCCCTTCAATTGGAGGGGCTGGTGGGCCTATGGTACCGGCTCATTGGGTGACATGGCTTGTCATATCATGGATCCAGTATTCCGTTGTCTGCCTATCCTGTATCCTTCTAGCGTAGAATGCTCAGTGGCTTCCATCTGGAAAGGCATGTGGGATGATACAGTGAATACCGATGCTTGTCCTCCTTCCACCATCATCCATCTTTCTTATCCCAAGACCAATGGCAAACCTGGAGAGATCAAGGTGTCATGGTATGATGGAGGATTGCTGCCACAGCGTCCTGATGAGTTGCTACCTGAAGAGGAGTTCGGCAACTGGGATGGTGGTGTTCTCTTCGTAGGAACGAAGGGCAAATTGCTGGCTGATTGTTATGGTGCCAATCCGAGGTTGTTGCCCACCAAGCTCATGAAAGAAACAAAGTTGCCTGCTGAAACGATAAAACGTGTACCTGAAGGGCATTACCTCCAGTGGGTGAATGCCTGTATTGCAGGTTACGGCAAGGGAGAGACCAGTTCTCCATTTGAATTTGCCGGTCCCTTTACAGAGAGCATCCTGATCGGTAACCTCGCCATCAGAAGCTGGATGATGAAGAATCCCAATCTCAAAGGCTGGAACGATAAATATCTCGGTCGCAAGAAATTGCTGTGGGATTCCAAGAATCTGCGCATCACCAATTTTGAGCCTGCCAACCAGTATGTGAAGAGAGAGTACAGGGATGGTTGGAAACTCGAACTCTGAGGAAATAAAGTGAAGACATATAGAAAAAGACCGGATTTTCATCCGGTCTTTTTATTTAATTATGTTGAGACTGCAGTTTATTCTTCGTTGCTTTTTGCAAGCCAAAGTCCGAAAAACATAAGAAAAATGGCTATACCCGTTGCGCCAAATAGGAATGCTGTCAAAAACTTTTGAACTGGAGCAAACAGGCACATGGATACTGCTACAATGAAATAAATAACGTAGAGGAAGATCAGTGTATGTATTCTCTTATCCATTTGATTTCTTTTGTTTCACAAATGTCGGATTTTTTTTTGAACCTCAAAATCAAAACTCCTATATCCAATCCCTAGTTCCTAATTCCTAATTCCTAATTCCCAACTCTCATCATCACTCCCTTACCCTAAAATTAAATACGATCGTTCCTATCTGTTGTTCTGCTGCATTCTCATCCGGGTTGAATTTGAGCTGACGGGCCTTTTGCAGCGCGATGTTCCTCATGGAAGTATTGGTAGTGGTGGTTCCCTTCGGTTGAATGCTCGCACTAACGACATTGCCGGCATTGTCAACTTTTATATCAACAGCCACCTTGGCATTCTCATCAAAATCATCCTGGAACGAGGGGAAGCGGTTGATTTTTCTGCCTTGCAATCCGCTTCTGATGGATACACCATTACCTGAACCTGATCCTGTTCCTCCGTTGCCGGTGTAGCTATCGGAGTCTGGTGAACCATTGATCTTTCCCTGATCTCCCTTGCCGCCCGCAATTCCCTGACCTGAGCTGGCCTGGTAACTGTCGGAATTATTACCTCCTGTTGCTCCTTGTTTTTGCCCTTTGTAAACGTACTTTGGTTGCGGTGGAGCTGGAGGCGTTTCAACAGGTTTGGCTTCTTCTTTGGGTTTATTGGTTGGTTGAGGAACGGGGATGGGTTTGATCGTTTCTTTTGGTTTTACAACAGGCTTGGGAGTTTCCGGAACGGGTTTGGTGACGGGTTTTTCCTTGGGTTTCTCAATGGGCTTTTTAACTATGGTCGGTGGTGCCTCCTTGTCGTTATCGTTTGTTTCTACTTCTTTCTCAATGGCTGTATTCACTGAGGCTGCTGGTGTAGGAGGAGGTTCAGGTGTCACCGCCATTTCAGCATCTGCAGGTTCACCAGGTATCAAAGGTTGTATATCGCCCAATCCTGTTTCGCTATCCCCCAGATTAACTTCCATTCCCTCTTCTTCCTTTTGTTGCGCCGCCTCCGGCGGCGCCCATGAAATGAAAAAGCAAAGCAACAGCAATCCTGCTATGACCAGCAAGGTGTAGGCGGAGGCTTTGAGGTTTTTGTTAGTCATTAGACCTTAGACTTTAGATGTTAAATTTTGTAGTCTTGAATAAATCGGTTCAAATTTCTATTATCCTAAAATTGGATTTTTTTTGGATATAATAAATGGATTATTTGTTAAAAGACAAAACAATCTCTAAAGCTGTTAATTTTTCTAACGTCTAACGTCTAACGTCTAACGTCTAACGTCTAACGTCTAACGTCTAACGTCTAACGTCTAACGTCTAACGTCTAACGTCTAACGTCTAACGTCTAACGTCTAACGTCTAATGAGCAAAATCCCTCTCATAATCCCCCTTGATTCTTTCCATAGGCGGATTGAAATATCCGAATTTCAGATCCGGGAATTCATCCCTGATCATATCCATCATGTTGCGGATGCCCATGATCTCTGGTGTTTCCGTGATCTCCATTTTTCGTAGATACCAGTCGGGATCGATGTTGAAATTTCTCCACTGGATCATTTTTAAATTGGTCTCCCTGATCAGATTCCGCAGGGCCTCGTACTCTGCTTCGGTATCGGTCATGCCCGGAAAAACAAAATAATTGATGGAGCTCCATCCACCGAATTCATCCAACACCTTTAGGCTTTCAACAATGTCTTCGAATTGGTAGTTATTGGGGCGATAATATTTTTCGTACCATGACTTCTGCGCAGAGTTGGTGCTGACCCGAATAGAGTCGAGTCCCGCCTCACAAAGAGCCCTTACGGCTTTCGGCATAGATCCGTTGGTGTTGATGTTGATGCTCCCTCTTGAAGTATGCTTTCGAATCTCTGCAATGGCCACTTTTATGGTCTCCCACATGAGCAGTGGTTCACCCTCGCATCCTTGTCCGAAACTCACGATCGGATAAGGTGCATTCATGAGATGGGGTACAGTGAATTCAACGATCTCTTCCGGACTGGGTTTGAACTGGAGTCTGTCTTGTGGTGAAGTAATAGTCTCCGATTCCGGCTGAAAGGAAATGCAGCCGATACAATTGGAATTGCAAGCCGGGGAAGTAGGGATGGGGCATTCCCAGCGGCCAATGAAATAATTGCGGGCAGCGGGACATGTATAAGTACGGCAACAGGTTTCAGCGAGGTGGCTCACCAGTCGGTTGTTGGGATAAGACTCCAGCATCTGTTCTACACCCAGCTCAATTTTTTCAGGATCATAGCCGGCACATTCTTGACGGATATCTTTTTCAATGCGTACAGCCGTCACATAGAATCTGTTGTCATACCAACCGGTAGCGGTATAGCAGAAAAGGGGAAGGGTTTCTGCATCCGGATCTGTTTCAAAGGCAGCAATGAAAGTACCGGTATGGGCCGGAGGAATAAAGGCGGCGACTGCCCACCCTTTATCACAAAGACGCATGTCACCCGTCAGTACGTCAATCCCAATTCCTTTTCTTCCGGGGAGTTCATAGAGGGAGCCTCCATCCGGCAGTGGAATCCACTCTTCGGTTTCAATGGGGAAGGCATCCCAGCCGGCGCGACCAATTGCATAGAGTGTTTGGTCTTCAAAAATATTTCCTTTGCCGTCTGAGTAAAGAAGATATGGGGAATGTTTCATCTCTTGCAAAGTTAACCAAATCCTTACGGATTGACCATCTTCAATTGGTTTCTACAAAAGACATTGAATTCATCATCATCTACATCATACTCTTCATCTTCGGTATCATCAGTGGGTACTTGGATCAGACGATTGTTTTTAAAGTCGATGGTGAGTATATCATCTTTGATGATGACATTGTTCAGTTGATCCCAGGTGATTTTTTCTTTCCAAAGTTTTGCAATGACAATTTCATTCGTTGTGAAGCCGATCTCAGTTTTCTTTAGAAAAAATCCTTCTGTCAGACCCGCCAGCAAAATGATAAGATTTGGGTATTCAAATTTTGTCAGGAAGATCAGCCCAATACCGGCAGTGATAAGAACAGGTTTGAATCGGATTTCCTTTTTCTTTTTTCTATCCATGAGGTTGCTGATCAGCAGAACAAGGACAATAAAAATGCAAAGGTATAGCAGCCAGGAATCGGGATACATGAAAGCATTTACAAACAGTATGATGAGGGATAAGATCGAAAGCAGCCATCCAGTATTCTGGATGAGATAGAGTTTTGGATTTTTGAGAACGACTACATAGTCGTAGATCTTGTTTTTCGACATCTCACTTATTTATCACAAAGCATGAGATTGCAGAGTTTGAAAAGGATCCTAGCGCCAACATTCTCATCCCATCCGTCTATGCTGACGCCAGTTTCAGAAAGATCAAAGCCGATGATTGTACGACCGCTGTTTCGAATCTTGCGAAATAGGTAATTGAGTTGTTCCAGGTCAAACCCCCCGGGTACCGGTGTGCCGGTATGTGGACAAAGTTTCGGATCCAATCCGTCAACATCATAACTGATATAAACCTTTTCAGGGAGTTGGTTGATAATCTCATCTGCAATTTGGGACCAGGTTTGACCTTCAAACTGTCTTTCTTTGAGTTCTTTCTCAAAATACGTTACTACACGAAAATCACTTTCACAGACATAGTTCCACTCTGCCTCGCAGTAGTCACGTATGCCCAGCTGTATCAATTTGCTTACTTGTGGGAATTGGGAGAGAACATTGTACATGATAGACCCATGGGAGTGATCCAAGCCCTCATAGGATTTTCGAAGGTCGCAATGCGCATCAATTTGTAGGATACCGAAATTGTCGTGTTTTTCCGCCAATGCCTTGATCAATCCAAACGCTGTGCTGTGATCTCCGCCCAAAACACCAACTTTTTTACCCTTGTTCAGTTGTTCCAGACATTGGGTATGCACCCATTCATTCATTTGGCCTGTTCCTTCATTTACCTCTTTCAGGGTCTTGCTCATGAACTTGTTGGTTTCTACCTTTTCTCCGGAGTTGATAAAGTTGAGGTAGAGTTCGTTTTCTTTTCTGAGGATATCATTTTTGAGCAGGGTTTTTTTATCTACCTGCTTCATAAAAACACCTTTTTTCCAGCTGTTCTGGAACTGGCTGTCAAAAAGATCAACCTGCAGACTGGCTTTCAGAATTTGTTCAGGAGCACGGGCAGTACCATGTTTGAAACTCACCGTCACCTCCCAGGGTACAGGGATGATGATCAGTTCGGCGTTGTCTTCCGTATAGGGAAGTCCGAACAAATTGTTGTTGGCAACACTTACGCCATTAGGGTCGAACCGTGAAAGGTCAGCGATCATTTTTAAAAAATTCGGTATGCAAGGTAAGAGAAAATCGGGATAGGAATCGTTACACAAAGCTATCCAAATGAATATTTATCAACTAACTTTGTCTCGAGTTGAATTTTATGAAGAAACTACACATATTCGGACTGGTGCTGATTGCTGGAGCCATTGCAGCACTGCTTACACTGATGGATGATATAAGTACTTATGATTCAATTGAATCAGCCAAAAAAAAGGAAGGGAAGTTCGTGCACATCATCGCCAAGGTAGATACTACCAAGCCTGTTGTCTATGATCCGCTCAAAGATCCCAATTATCTTTCCTTTACTGCAGTTGATTCGTTGGGATTCGCTGCTCCGGTTGTCTATCGCAATGCCAAACCCACAGATTTTGAAAAAAGCCAACGTGTGGTGATGAAAGGAACCATGGAGGGTGAAACTTTTGAATGTAAAGAGATCGTTTTGAAATGCCCATCCAAGTACACTGACGAAAAAGCAGCTACTTTATGATCAAATATAATGGAGAGCATCTGCTCATCGGGCAGATAGGTCTTTTGCTGACCCTGCTGGCTTTTTTTGCAGCACTTGTGGCTGCATATGCAAATTTCAAGGCTTCACAAGCTCCTGATGAGTTGGAGGAAAAACCCTGGCAAAAGCTTGGAAGAATATCTTTTGTGGTGAATGCTATTGCTGTAGTGGGTTTGTTCCTGACCCTTTACCTCATCATTTATAATCATTATTTCGAATACAAGTATGCTCACCAGCATTCAAAGAGAAGCCTCGATATGCAATATCTGCTGAGTTGCTTCTGGGAGGGACAGGAAGGCAGTTTCATGCTGTGGGGTTTCTGGAATGCATTGTTGGGCGTATTGCTCATCAGGTGGTCGAAGAAGTGGGAGTTTCCAGTAATGACCGTAATGAGCATTGTTCAGTTATTTCTCGCCAGCTTTCTCATCGGAATCTATTTCTTTGACATAAGAATAGGTACGAATCCTTTTGTTTTGATGCGCAATGAGTTTCCGGATGCCCCGATTTTCCAGGATCCTGATTATCTGAGCAAGTATCTGACAGATGGCAATGGGCTGAATGTATTGCTACAGAATTACTGGATGGTCATTCATCCCCCAATTCTTTTTCTTGGATTTTCTTCTTCGGTTGTGCCTTATGCCTACGCAGTAGCAGGACTTTGGAAAAAGGATCACGCAGGATGGGTGAGGCCCGCATTGCCATGGTCGCTTTTCTGTGCGGGTATCTTGGGACTTGGTATCATGATGGGAGCAGCCTGGGCATATGAATCCCTGACTTTCGGAGGCTATTGGGCCTGGGATCCCGTGGAAAACGCATCCATGGTACCTTGGCTTTTTCTGGTGGCAGGTATACACACGATTCTGATTTTTCAGAGTACCGGTTACTCGATCAAAGCCAGCTATCTTTTTATTATACTCACTTTTCTTTTCGTTCTGTATTCGACTTTCCTCACCAGAACGGGTGTCTTGGGGGACACTTCCGTTCACTCATTCACGGGAGAAGGGAGTACTCTTTACTGGCATCTTATCTGCATGCTTTTGACTTTCATTACCATACCGGCAGTGTTGTATTGGCGTGACAGGAAGAATGTTCCTGTGATCATCAAGGAAGAAAGTATGACTTCAAGAGAGTTCTGGATGTTTGTTGGATCTCTTTTGTTGCTGATCTCAGGCATCTACATTATTGTGCTTACATCTCTTCCTTTCATCAATAAATTGTTCGGTACAAAATGGGCTATCGGTGAAGATGTTGAATACGTATACAACAGGATCATGGTCTTGGTTGCCGTGATCATTGGTATTTTAACAGCTTTTACTCAATATCTAAAATACAAGCAAACAGACAGTAAATACTATTGGTCAAAAATGTGGATGCCTCTTTCCATAAGTATCATAGCATTTATATTGATCGCTTACTTTGGTGAAATCCGTTATGATAAATATGGCATCGGATTTTTGGTAGCGATACACCTGGCACTAATGATGGCTGTTTATACTGTGGTTGCAAACGCATCTTATCTGATCAATGTGTTGAAGTGGAAGATGAAAGCAGCCGGTGCTTCAATTGCACACGTTGGTTTTGGTATGATGATCGTTGGTATTCTGATATCTTCTGCCAACAAGGAATTGATATCGGAGAACCGCACAGGTATTGCTGTAAAAGGCTTAAAAGATGCAAAGGGTAGGGAAGAGGATCCACTTGAAAACATCACCCTCATCCATAATATTCCCACTCCAATGGGAAAATATACCGTCACTTACTTGGGAGACTCCATTGAGGATAAAAACAACAAGGTTTATTTCAAGATCAATTTTATCAAGACGGATAGTGCTGATAACAGTGTAATTGAACAGTTCAATGTAACACCTAATGCATTTTTGATGAAATCAGATCAGGGAACACAATTGTCTTCCAACCCTGGTGCCAGACATTATCTCACCAATGATGTATTTGTATACATTACTTCCTGGTTGAATCCTGACAATATAAACGATACAGCTACTTTCAGGTACACGAAAGTTAAAGCAGGAGATACCGTATTTTATTCAAACGGATTTGTGATTGTTGACCGATTGGTATCTGCCAATAAAAACGATAACAAAGATCTTCCTTTGGTTGACAGTGCCTGGATCTCAGAGCTGACAGTATTTTCAAAAGAAGGCAAAAAGTCAAATGCCACGCCGGCATACTTTATTCGTGAGAATATGCCATCGATCAAGACGGACACCATCATGGATCAGGGTTTAATTCTGAGTCTTCAAAAGAGACCAACGGGATCGGTTGAACTCGGCCTTAAAGAATCAACTGTCATGCGCTATATCACCATGAAGGCCTACCGTTTCCCATGGATCAATCTTTTATGGCTGGGTACCATCATCATGGTAGCTGGGTTCATGATCAGCATGTGGTTCAGATTGAAGTCTAAGCTTTACAAGGTTTAACACATTTTGTGGGTGACCCACGCTTTGCTTTGGAATAAATATTGATTATTTTTATTGGGTGACCAGATATCTGATCATATCGTTATTTCTTCTCATTTCTTTCGACACCGAAGCACAATGGAAGCAGGGGCCGAACGACACATTGTTTGTTCCCATTATCATTGACCAGGGAGATACCATGACTTTCGGGGTAATGGATATGGTGTTGGTATGGGGTCGTATGAATGCTGAGCAGCGAAGAGCCCATAGGGAATGGACCCGACTGAGGAATGCTGTTTATGTTACGTATCCATATGCAAAAAAAGCCGGTGCCATCATCAATGACGTGAACATGCATCTCCAGGGGGTCACTGATGCATCCAAGCGGAAAAAATACCTGAGTCAAAGGGAAAAAGAACTCAAGAAAGAATTTACGGAACCATTGACCAACCTCTCTGTCTATCAGGGTAAGATCCTGATGAAGCTCATCAACCGGGAAACGAGTAATACGTGTTTCGAGCTGGTCAAGGAATACAGAGGTGGATTCTCGGCACAGTTCTGGCAGACCATCGCCTGGATCTTTGGCGGAAGTCTCAAACAGAATTATGAACCCAGGGGGGCCGATGCAGAAATGGAACGCATTGTTCAGGAAGTAGCCCGTATGTACGGACATGCTTCCTGATTCAGTATCTTTGCGCGCTAAATCATCATTCCATGAAACTATTTGTACTCGCCATTGGTGTTCATCCGGACGATGTGGAACTGAGTTGTTCAGGCACACTCATCAATGAGGTGAGGAAGGGGAATGCCTCTGGTGTGGTGGATCTCACGCGGGGAGAATTGGGGACCCGCGGTACTATTGAGACAAGGGCTGCTGAGGCTGCCAAGGCTGCCGAGGTCATGGGATTATCGGCAAGAGAAAACCTTGGTATGCGTGACGGATTTTTCAGGAATGACGAAGAGCACCAGCTGCAAGTGATCAGGGTGATAAGAAAGTATCAGCCTGAGGTCATTCTTGCCAACATCCTCGATGACCGTCATCCGGATCATGGAAGAGCAGGTAAACTGGTGGCAGAGTCCGCATTTCTGGCCGGGCTCAACAAGATCGAAACCTTTGATGAAAATGGTGAACCACAGAAGAGATGGAGGCCCAAACAGGTGTTGCATTATATCCAGGACAGATTCTACGAGCCTGATTTGGTGGTAGATATTTCTGATGTCTTTGCACAGCGCATGGAAGCCATCAAGGCCTATGATACACAGTTTCACGTTGGACCCGCTTCCAATGCCGGTACACAGACCTACATCTCTACTTCAGCTTTTATGGAAGCACTCATATCCAGAGCCAGATTAATGGGTAAGCGTATTGGTGTTGAATTTGCAGAAGGATTTGTTACCCAAAAAAATATTGGCATCCGCTCCCTTCAAGATCTTGTCCTAAACGAAACCTAAACACGTTCCATCTCCCAAATCCCAACTCCTAATTCCTAACTCCTAACTCCTAGTACATGTCCCAACTCAACATCGGCCTCGTTCAAATGTCTTGTTCCGAAGATGGAAAGGCTAATCTTGAAAAGGCTATAGCCGGTATCAGAGAAGCGGCTGCCAAAGGTGCACAGATCGTGTGCTTGCAGGAGCTCTTTACCTCTTTGTATTTCTGTGATGTGGAGGATTATGAGAATTTTAAATTGGCAGAACCTATTCCTGGTCCTACTACCGATGCTTTATCGCAAGTAGCCAAAGAATCTGGTGTGGTAGTGATTGCATCTCTCTTTGAAAAAAGGGCACAGGGTATATATCACAATACAACAGCCGTGTTGGATGCTGATGGAACCTATCTTGGTAAATACAGGAAGATGCACATACCTGATGATCCCGCCTATTATGAGAAATTTTATTTCACACCGGGAGATCTGGGATACAAGGTATTCAAAACAAAATTTGCAAATATAGGAGTCTTGATCTGCTGGGACCAATGGTATCCTGAGGCAGCGCGACTGACAGCATTGATGGGTGCAGAGATTTTGTTTTATCCCACCGCCATTGGTTGGGCCACATCGCAGGATGCGGCAACCAATGAAGAGCAGTACAATGCATGGCAAACCATCCAGCGAAGCCATGCTGTTGCCAATGGTGTACACGTGGTGAGTGTGAACAGGGTAGGCTTTGAGCAAAATGGGGCCATGAAATTCTGGGGTGGATCATTTGTGTCGAATCCCTTTGGATCATTGCTGGCCAAAGCTTCCCATGATCAGGAAGAAGTGATGGTGGTTCCGGTTGACCTTTCCAAAACCGATAGCTATCGAACACACTGGCCATTCATGCGCGA
>Ga0315901_10002304_pt1 | contig 26426 bp, 26 predicted proteins | sample LakEriMetagenome_10_FD_203761 | JGI IMG/M metagenome (GOLD analysis project Ga0315901, IMG submission 203761) | Freshwater fungal communities from buoy surface, Lake Erie, Ohio, United States - Buoy 2 MA116 | ecosystem: Environmental > Aquatic > Freshwater > Lake | place: USA: Lake Erie, Ohio...
GAGTATGGTACGGACACAAACGGCAGACGGCAACGGATAACGGGATGCACTGGCTTGATTTCACTGCTGGATTTCATGAATTACTAAACGATAAGCGCATCGAGCATTACAACGGCGGCTATCGCATTGTAAGGTATCGCTTATGAGTCGCGTCAGCTTTAAAGAAATAGAAGAAAAGGCATTAGCTGCGTTGCAAGCGCGTTGCAACATTGATGGTCGTTATTTAGGCACTGCGCCCACTTTGGCAGATACATGCGGCATGAGTTGGCAGCACATGGGCTGGGGACTCAATGCTCTTTATGAAAAAGGTATTGCCGAAGAATACAGCGGTGGAATCCGCATCGTGGGGTGGAAATCATGAAAGCAAAAAAACCACTTAACGACCCGATTATCTACAAGCGCAGCCGCGATAATCAGGGGGACATTGTCATATCGGTATTAGTATATGTGCTGTTCTCGCTGATTTTTGGCGGGCTGTTCTTTGTGCTTAAATACGGGCACGATTTATGATGCTGCTCTCATTCATCATGCCCATTACGGTTGCCGCGAACGATAATAGCCTGCGCGGTACAGCGTTAACCCACATGCAGGCGCAAAACAAAAGATTAGACGCCTTTATAAAAGAGTTAGAATTGCTGGTGCAATCATGATGGTTATCCGCGCACCAAAGCCCGTTAATGATAACGCCCGGCGCAAGCGGACACTTGATGAGCGGCTTTTCCATCTTTCGCATGAAGTGAGCCAATTTCGGCTATGTGAATTTGAAACACCAGCAGCTCGCATGGCCTATCTTACCGCCCTCGAAATAGAGCATGATCTGATAGCAGCGGAAATAGTCAAGACCATTCAGAAATATTTAAACTCTACGCAATACATCAAAAAGACAATCTTAAGGGAGAGAATGAATGGCAAATAGTTGGTTTAGGCTTTGGCATGATTTTACCATAGATCCAAAGTGGCGTCTAATAGCGGAAAAATCAGGGCAACCATTAGCAGTAGTTATAGCAATTGCTGTTCATTTAATGAGCGATGCATCACAAAACGAAGAGTCACGCGGGGTAACGAAAAGTAACGAAGAGGTAACGGCGGTAACGCTAGGGGTAACGCCAGCCGTTACCAAGGCCGTTACCGATGCCATGCAAGGTCTGGTTATTGACGGCAATAAATTCATTAATTGGGATAAGCGCCAACCTAAGCGTGAACGCGAGGAAATACAAGGGTCTACCGCCAAAACCAACGCGCAAAGACAGGCTAAATTTAAGGCTAGAAAACGCGCTGAAAACGAGGTAACGAAAGTAACGCCAAGTAACGCCCGAAAACGCCTAGATACAGAGTCAGATAAAGATTCAGATTATAAAATATATAATCAATCAATCAATCATACCAGTACCACTACCGCGCGCGAGACCAAGGCTGATTTGACTGGCGTTTTGATTGAAGATTCTGTAAAAATTGAGGTAAAAGAAAAGGGGGAACCGCAACCAGCATCACCCCCCAACCCGAACCAGCTCATCCAGCAAGCTGACCGCCTGATTGCCGAAATCTTTGGCAAAGACCGCGGCAGACCGACAACCCACGCAACCGATGCGGACACCGCACAGGCTTGGTTTGACGCCGGTATCAGCCCGCAAGAGTGCCTCGACGCCATAGGCCGCGTTTGCAACGTTAGGCTGACCCGTGACGAGCCAGCACCGCGAGCGATGAGTTACTTCGATAAAGCCGTGTATGCCGCAGGCGCTAAGGCTTCCAGCCCGAGCGAATCAACCAAAAAAACACCAGCCCTTGTTGGTGAAATCGACACCTTGCAACCGTGGGTGATGGAGCTTGTCAGGGACAACATGGTTGACTTCGCCTGGGCGCAAAGCTGGCTGGAAAAATGCAAGCTTGAAGGCAAGAACCGCATCGTATGCCCCACCCCTTTCGTGGCCTCTTGGCTTAACGGCAGCGGCAACCACGTCATAGCCGCAATCGAGAAAAAGAAGGGCGTCAACTATCGCATTGAGGTGGCGGCATGATACTCTATGACGCTGATAACTTTCCGGTTTTCTTGCGACACCTCATTGAGGAGATGCAAGATGAAAAGCACGGACGCTTGTTCGCAAACCAGTTGCCCACCTACGGCTGGCTTATCGAGAACCGGGGCATATTCGACGGGGTCTTTAAGCGCGGCAATCAGCTGTGGTTTTTATCAATAGCCGACTTTGACACGTTCAACAAAAAGCCCGGATTAGCCGCAGCAGCACGCCTTGCTGGCTACGAAACCCATTGCCGCGAATTGCCTGATTTCATCTTCGCAAAAGGCCTGCCGGAGCACATTACACTCGACCCGCTGCACATCGTAAAAGACTGGATTTTCAACAACAACGAAAGGAAGACCGCCTAAATGACAACCGTAAATTTTAAGGAGATTCGCAATGCGATTGCCACTCTTAAAGAAAAACGTTTTGAAATCATTGGATTGCAAGAAGATTTGGATGAGCTTAGGGAAGATTATGAAGGATTGCTTTATGATTTTCATAACAACCCAGCTTATGCAGAAATTGTTGAAATTGCCGCAGAAATTGCGCTACTCAATGACCTTGGAGGTAGCGAGGACAGCTCGATTGAACAGTTTCCTGTTGACGAACCTCTTACCGATATTGTCGAAAATTGGGAAGCAAAGGATGTACCCCCCAGTGATGAAGCGTTCGCAACAGCGTTTTCCTGCTTCTCTAGTGGGGTTAGCGATGTATCAGGCCACCACCCTACCGGACAAGAACCAGATGCAGCGCCTGGGCTTTCTAATGAGCTTGAGAGTGCAACTGGTGGAGATGCAGAATCTACTGACTCAACAAAAACTGATGGCCTCCTATGACTGAACTTAGACCAAAACAGCAACGTTTCGTGGATGAATACCTGATTGACCTAAATGCAACTCAGGCGGCAATCAGGGCGGGGTATAGTGCGAAAACGGCGCGACAAATTGGCGAGCAGAACTTGTCAAAAATTGACATAAAAGAGGCAATTCAAGCGCGTATGGCTGCTCGCTCCCAAAACACGGAGGTCACTCAAGAATGGGTGGTGATGGCTATTAAAAAAAATTATGAGGAGGCAAGAACCGAAAAGGAATTTAACGCCGTCAATAAGGCTTTAGAGCTGCTGGGCAAGCACGTCGGCATGTTCAATAAAGTCGAGCTTGATGGCACTATTAAATTCCAAGCAATTGAAAGGGTTATCATTGAAAAGGCATTGGGCATTTAAGCTATAAAATGACAGTATTGCGCATTCCTACAGCAAAGGTGTTTCAGCCGCTGCTACAGCCGTCGCGGTACAAAGGCGTATATGGTGGCAGGGGTAGTGGTAAATCGCGCTTCTTTGCTGATTTGATTGTCGAAACATCCCTGATGCGCCCCGGTTTTCGGGCTGCTTGTTTGCGTGAGGTTCAGGGTACACTGCGCGATTCTGTGTATCAGTTATTATCTGATAGCATTCAGAAAATGGGCGTAGGTCATTTGTTTAAATGCCAGCTTAACAGGATTATTACGCCGGGCAATGGCGTGCTTATATTCCAAGGGCTTCAAGACCACACGGCGGAATCTATCAAGTCACTTGAGGGAATGGATGTTGCATGGGTCGAGGAAGCGCAATCTATCACAGAGCGTTCGTTGGAGATTTTGACGCCGACACTTCGCGCGGAAAATTCCGAGCTGTGGTTTAGCTGGAATCCCCGCAGTGCTTTTGATGCGGTGGACAAATTCTTTCGCGGCGGAACTGCACCGCCTGATAGCATATGCGTCAAAGCAAATTATACCGATAACCCGTGGTTTCCCAAGGTGCTTGAGCTTGAGCGGCTGCACAATCTTAAAACAAGGCCTGAGCGTTATCCGCATGTGTGGCTGGGCGAATATGAGCCAACAGCTATTGGCGCTATCTGGACGCGGGTTATCCTGCAAGCGTGCCGCGTTGCCAATTGCCCCGATATGCAGCGTATCTTGATTGCGGTTGACCCGGCGGTTACCAATTCGGATATTTCGGATGAGCATGGTATTATGGTTGGCGGCCTTGGCGTTGACGGCAAAGGCTATCTTATACGCGACGGCTCGATGAAAGGTTCGCCGCTGGATTGGGCGCGGCGCACTATATCCTATTACGATGAGTTTGACGCTGATGCTGTCGTGGTTGAGGTTAACCAAGGCGGTGATATGGTCTCACAAACCTTGCGCAGTCTCCGCCCCTCTCTGCCCATTATTCAGGTTCGAGCAACGCGCGGCAAACACGTCCGCGCCGAGCCTATTAGCGCCATGTATGAACAAGGCCAGATTCATCATCTTGGCACATTCTCAGAGCTTGAGGGGCAAATGGTGCAAATGACCCCGGCAGGATATCAAGGCCACGGCTCGCCTGATAGAGTTGATGCGCTTGTCTGGCTTTTTACTGAGCTGTTCTCATCAATCGTATATGGCCAAAAAAATAATGTTGGAATTCAATCAGATTATCTTGTAGTTACGGAATATAATCCTTATGCATCGGTGTAAATTTTATGAGTGATTATCAAACTATTGTTGCTGGCTCGGAAAACGGCGCTTGGGATAAGCTTTACGAAGCTATGCGGCTATGCGCTGAAGGTTCATCTGTAAACAATTATGCACAAGTAATGGCAAACGTTCGCCGCGCTCAAGAAGCGGCATTTGAGCTTGGCATGTATGTCACCGATACGCGCTGGAGTGCTGTTGCGATGGCGCTTGAAAAAATCCGCACGCTTCTTTCCAGCACGCCTTACGCTGAATTTGGTTTCTATAGGCAAGCACTAACCAATAATTTCAACGGCATGTTAGAAAAAATGAAACGCTTACGCTTGAAAGGTAAACTGTAATGGGATTTTTAAGTGGCGCAAAAATGCCAGATGTTCAACCCGTACCGCCAGCCGCCGCGCCGCCGCCTAGTAAAGCCAGGAAAGATGTAGCTGTTGCCTCGGACACGGCACGCAAAAGAGCAGCAATGGCAGCGGGCAGCAACAACCAGACGATAGCCACTTCCCCGCTAGGCTTATCGAATCCGCCGCAAACAAAACAAAATTATCTTTTAGGCCAGTAACATATGGCAACACTTACCTTGCCCCCAAAAAAACAATATGAGAATGAGGGCGTGAGGAAATACGCTGAAGGACGGCTGGATTCCCTGCGTCAAACGCGAAACTCGTGGTGGAAACACTGGTCGCAGATTGGTCAATACATGATGCCCCGGCGCAATGTTTGGCTATCCATTAACAAAACTGAGGCGAAGGGAAATCCAGTTAACGACAAGGTGATTAATGAGCGGGCAATCCTAGCCGCCAACGTGTGCGCCACGGGTATCGTTGCCGGAACAACAAGCCAAGGCTCTGTGTGGTTTGTGCCTAAAATATTCAACCAAGAGTTTGACGATAACACCGAAGAAAAACGCTGGCTTGATAAGGTTCAGGCGCTGATATCGCTGGTGCTTCAGGAGTCCAATTATTACGAGGCAAAAGCCACACAAGCCCTTGATTTATGTGTTTATGGCACATCGCCTATCATCATAGAGGAAGATGACGAAGATATAATCAACTGCTATGTTCCCACGATTGGGGAGTTCTTTTGCGCTAATAATTCGCGCGGTAAGGTCGGCACGCTAGCCCTTGAATACGCCTATACCGTAGCGCAGGTGGTCAAAAAGTTTGGCATTGAGAATGTTTCTGAATCGGTAAAAACGCTATACAAGGATGCATCAGGCGCAGGCCAAAACACGGAAATCATTGTATGCATGATGATTGAAGAGCACGATGATACATGGGTTGGCAAACCTATCCCCAAGGTGTTTAAGTGGCGTGAAGTTATCTGGGAAAAAGGTACGGCTTGCGATAAGGTTTTGTCTGTGCGCGGTTTCTATGAAAAGCCGTTCTCATGCACGCGCTGGAATCTATCGGGCAATGATGCATACGGCAGCAGTCCCGGCATGACGGCTTTAGGCGCAGCAAAGCAAATTCAGCATGAGGAATTCTCAAAAGGCAAAAGCATTGACTATGCACGGTTGCCGCCCATGGTTGCTGATATTGCTATGAAAAACCAGCCAGCAAGCCTGATTCCCGGCGGCATGACTTACACCGCAACAGGTGTTGGCTCATTTGGCATGAAGCCAGCATTTGAAATTAACCCTAATGTTATCAATCTATTATCGCAGGATATTGCGCTTGTTGAGAGCCGCATTAAGGAAATATTCTATAACGATTTGTTCATGACGGTCACGAATCTTGATACGACACGTACCGCAACAGAGATTAATGCTCGCAAGCAAGAGCAGCTTATTCAGCTCGGTCCGGTGCTCGGACGGATTCAGGCTGAGCTTGATGATGACCTTGATAGAATCTTTGGAATTATGCAGCGCAAGGGGCTTATCCCAGCGCCGCCGGAAAGCATACAGGGCAAGCCGATTAAGATGGAATACAGCAGTATGCTTGCCGAAGCACAGCGTGCATCATCGGTTACGGCTATTGAGCAGTTTGCGGCCTTTGCTGGTAATATCGCGGCGGTTGAGCCAAAAGTTATCAAGCGGCCTAACTGGGATGAGCTTATTAAAATCTATGCTGATGCTTTGCGTGTTCCTTCTAAGGGCATTAATTCTGATGATGAAGTTGCAGCGGGAATTGAAGCAGAGGCGCAACAGCAGCAACGGCAAGCCATGCTGGAACAATCCATGATGGCAATACAGGGCGCAAAGACCTTAAGTGAAACGCAAGTAGGCGGCGGTCAGAACGCCATAGAAAGGATGCTCGGATGAAGCAATACCTGATACAGCGTGATGGTAATTTTTTCTCATCGTTTGGCTGGATACCTACAAAGCGTGAGGCGTATTCATTCTCCTCCGAAGAGCAAGCTCGAAACTTTATGGCCGTGACCTCTAAGAACAACAAGACAATGTTTTCTGGTAAAATTATGATTATAAGTCAAGATGTTGCACGGGATAGAACGCCTAAAATAATTAAAGAATACAACCCTTACGGATATGAGCATGAGCGAATTTGAAGACGACGAAGAAGAAAATTATGGCAATGAAAAGACCGTTGCCAAGTTGCAGAAGCTGGCAAAGCGGGAACAAGTAAGGCGTGACAATGCACTTGTTAACTTGATGCGCACCGTTGATGGTCGCAAGTTTATGTGGGATGTTTTGGGAAATTGCCACATCTTTTCAACATGCTTTCACGAGAATCCCCTAATTATGGCGAAGGCAGAAGGTGAGCGAAACATAGGCCTTATGTTGTTTGCGCACATTATGCGTGTTTGCCCTAATGAATATTTAATAATGGCCAAAGAATCACAACCACAACAGGAAGACTAAAACCATGACCGAATCAACACCGCAAGAAACCGTTGCAGAAACGCCACAAGCGGTAGAATCAACGCCGATTGAAACGCCAAAAACAAAGGCTGCGCCAGAAGCCTTGAGTAATCTTATGGCAGATGCAAAGCCGCAAGATGCTGAAAAGAAAGAAGAAAATAATGCATCAAAAGATGCTAAAGAGCCTGGAGAAAAAAAAGAAGAAAGCGCGGAAAAAGAACTTGCAAAGCCTGAACCAATTGAATACAAGGATTTAAAGATTCCTGAGGGAATTGATTCTGAGGATTTAGGATTAAGCAAGTTTGTTGAAATTGCCTCACAAAAAGGCATACCACAAGAAGCTGCTGAAACTATTATCGCAGAGTTAGCACCACAAATAGCGGATGCTCTGAAGGCTCCCTATCAAGAGTGGCACAAGCTGCAAACAGAGTGGCAGTCTAAAGTTAAAGACGACCCTGAAATTGGCGGCGCAAATTACGACAGCACCATGACTAATATTGCAAAACTGCGGGACAATCCTGCATATTGCAGCCCCGCTTTTGTAGAAGCGCTCAAAATAACAGGCGTTGGCAATCATCCTGAATTCATTAGGACATTTAACAAGATTGCACAGGCACTTAATGAACAGCCAAGATTAACACCGGGCGCAGTGCCCGGCTCCAAAGAAAAGAAAAACCCAGCCGAAACCCTGTATCCCAATCAGGGCAAAACGTAAAAGGATTAAATTATGCCCATAATCGGCAATCAATATAGCACATACGCAGACCATGCCCGCCGCATGGATCCGGACGGCAGTATTGCCACTATTGTGAATTTGCTTTCGCAAACCAATGAATTGCTTGAAGATATGCTGGTGCTGGAAGGAAACCTTCCTACTGGGCATCAAACAACGGTGCGCACTGGATTGCCGCAAGCCACATGGCGCTTGATTAACCAAGGTATCGGCGATGTTAAATCTGAAACTGCGCAGATTACCGATACGGCTGGTTCTCTTGAGTGCTACTCAACCATTGATAAAGATTTAGCAGAGCTGAATGGTAACACTCCCGCGTTTCGCTTGTCTGAAGATATGGCCGTGCTAGAGGGCATGAATCAGCAAATGTCTCAGGCGTATATCTATTCAAACGCATTGAGCACGCCAGCACAAATTATGGGTTTAGCCCCACGCTTTAGCACGCTCAACCTTGCAAGTGCGCAAACTGCTAAAAACGTTGTAGATGCTGGCGGCACTGGCTCTACCAATACTTCTATTTGGATTGTTGTGTGGGGCAAGGGAACGTGCCACGGATTTTTCCCTAAAGGCTCGCAAGCAGGGTTGCAGCATAAAGACTTAGGCGAAGTAACCCATATGACGGCAGTGGGTGCATCTAGCGCCCAGTATCAAGCATATAAATCACATTACAAGTGGAAGACTGGTCTTAGTGTACCCGATTGGCAGTACGTGGTGCGTATTGCTAACATTGATGCATTGCTATTAACTGGCAACAACGCTGCGGATATTGTGGAATATATCCATCGCGGACTTGGTTTGATTAAAACTCTTCCTGCTGGTCAAGGTTCAGTTCAAAAAACCGATGCTTCTGATGGCGGTCAAATGAGCATGGGCAAAACGGTCATTTATTGTAACCGTTTGATTCGCACATACTTGAACATTCAGGCCTCGAACAAACACAATATGCAATTAAGCCTATCTGAATACGCTGGTAAAATTCAAACCAACTTCCTAGGCATTCCAATTCGCACCGTTGATTCTATTCTCAACACCGAAGCTCGCGTAGTTTAAAGGAAAAACTCATGATACTTGACCAACAATTACAATTCAGCGCCGCCCAAGCAGTTACAACCACGGCTGACTCAGCAAACCAGATTGATATGGGTTCTAACCGTGATATGGGCATTGGCGCTGCGCCTTTAACCGTATTGGTATTGGCGGCAACTAGCTTTACATCTGGTACGGCAGCGGCAACGTTAACCGTTCGTTTGCTTGGCGCACCGGATAACGGTTCTGGGGCAGAGGGTGTTTACAACACCATTGCAGAATCTGGGGCGCTGCCTTTGGGTCGGTTAACTGCTGGGCAAAAGATTGCACAATTTCCTTTGCCGCCTGTTGCCAACGGCTTCTCACCTTTTGCGCGGTCGCAAACAACCGCAGTGGTTAGTGCGTCAACCAGCGTTCCTATTGTTTCCGCCGCGGGATTATCGGCTGGCTTATTTGTTAGTGCGGTTGGTATTATCCCCGGAACAACGATTGCAAGCATTTCTAGTAACACCCTTACCCTGTCGAACGCTGCAACCATTGCGGCGGGTGCTGATGTGAATTTCTCTCCTTCACCACCATTGCCGCGCTTTTACAAGCTGGCGTATGTTGTATCTAACACGATGACAGCTGGTTCTGTTAATTCTTTCCTTGCTGGATCGGTCGATACTGGTGCATATTATCAGGGCGGAATTCCGTGATGAAAAATAAGGATTAATATGGCTCGCTATAAGCTACACGAAAAAGCATATTTTGATAACACCGTCTATGAAGAAGGCGCGATTATCACTGTTTCTGATGATGTCTTCCCAGCGGCCTATATGCAGCCAATGGATAAGGTGGCAAAAGAAAAATACTTAGCTGCAAAAGAGCAGAACTTCAAATCGCCAAGAAAAGATGTGGCTGCTTATTCTTTTGCTAATTTTAACACCTTTGATGAAGAGCTTATCGAAGAAGAAATGCAAGAACAAGAAGCTATCCGCCGTCCTAAAAAAGTAAAGGAATTTGCTCATGCCTGAAAAATTTGCATCGCCGGGCGTTATTTATGATAACGGCACAGGCAGCACTATACGCCGAGGCGTTGCAATAACCAATGTTCAAGCCGGCGCTGGTGTTACTCCCTATGGAGGCCTTATAGTTTCAACCGAAGGAACTAAGCCAACATTTTCAACTGGCTCAGTAGGCTTTGCACTTCCTGCAACCCCCACTGACGTTGTGGCAATTTACGGCAGCGCGACAAGAACCATCCGCGTATTGCGCGTAGTTGTTTCCGGTACGGCAGCTACTGCCGCTCAAGGTATTGCGGTTGCGCTTATTAAGCGCTCAACAGCACTAGCGGGGGGTACTCCCGTTGTCCCTGTCACGGCTGCTTTTGATAGTAACAGCCCAGCCGCAACCGCGAGTGTGGCGCATTACACGGCATTAGGCACACCGGGAACAAGCGCTGGTATTGTTGCTGCGCGTACCGTCAATTTCCCGATTACCACAAGCGCCTTTTCTGATAGGATTATTGTTGATTTCGCAACAAACAATGCTCAGGGATTGGTCTTGCGCGGCACTACGCAAGGCCTCGTTGTTAACCTGAACGGCGTGGCGCTAGCAAACGCAACAACAATGTCCTATGAAGTCGTGTGGACTGAAGAATAAAGTGGATTTTAACCTATGGGACAACCAGCGGGCGGCGGTAGAGATACATCATCCCCTTTAATCAGCGGCTCGTTTACTGGTACGGGGCAAAGCTCGGTTGCCCCTTTTTTGGGTTATTTTAACGTTTCAATATTTGGCACGTTTTCAGGAACGGTTGATATTGAAAAAAGTTTTGATAACGGTGCTAACTGGTTAAAGGTATCGGTTAATGCATCCGGCAGCCCAGCAAGCTATACAAGTCCCGTTTCGGTTATTGCTTTAGAGCCTGAATCACAAGTTTTGTATCGGCTTAACTGCACCACTTTTGGCAGTGGAACCATTAGTTATCGTGTTTCGCAATCGCAAAGCTCGGCTAAAGCCTATGGGTTTTAACCGTGGCAACCGTTGATATTTGCAATCGCACTTTAGGCGAGATAGGTACGCGCTCTACAATAGCCAGCTTAACAGAACAATCCAATGAGGCGCTGGCGTGCAATACGCATTTTGAGCCATTGGTTAAGCGATTGCTGCGTATGGCAAATTGGAACTTTGCGCGGCGCACAACCTTGCTGACATTACTAAAAGCGATGCCGGGCACACCAGAAAATCCAACGGTAGGCAATGGCTTATGGACAAGCGCACACCCTGCCCCGCCGTGGTTATACGCTTATGCGTATCCTAGTGACTGCATTAGGGTGCAGCAGGTATTGCCGCAAGCATCAACCACAGGGGGCGTTACTACGCCTATTTTCCCCGTGGGATTAGGCGGCGCAACACCTTACGGCTATAGAGAAGGATCATCAGCGCGGTTTAAAGTGGCGCTTGACCTTGATTCAAACAACAATGAAATAAAGGTTATTCTTACAAATCAGCGGCAAGCTATTGTTAACTATACAAAAACCATAGTTAACACTGATATGTTTGATGATTCCTTTGAATCGGCCTTGGTTGCGGCATTGGGCGCAAAGCTGGCGATTTCCTTGGCTGGTGACAAACAGCTCTCGCTGATGAAATACCAAGAGGCAGATGCGCTCATTAAGATGGCGCGTGCGGACGATGCCAACGAAACGGTTGAAATGCTGTCACACGTTCCAAGTTGGATTTCGGCGCGTGGGTACAGCGGCGCGGCGCATAGTGAATCTGGCGAGGGTTATTTTTATGAGCCGTATGCCAGTTACTTCTCAGGCTAAACATGACAACCAACGTTATTAAAACATCTTTCGCGGGCGGTGAGTTTGACAGCGCCTTGTTCGCGCGGGTTGATGTGGCGCGATACGGCACGGGCGCAAGCATCATGCGCAATTATCAGGTTGATTATCGTGGCGGCGCAAGCACAAGGGCGGGTACGCGCTTTATTGCAGAGGTGGATGATTCAGCGCATCCCGTTATATTAAAAGAGTTTTCCTTTAATGCCGAACAAACCTACATGCTTGAGTTTGGCCAGTATTACATGCGGGTCATTAACAATGGCGGTTTGGTTTTATCCGCTGGCGTGCCTTACAAGCTGGTTACGCCATGGTCAGGCGTAGACCTAGCCAAGTTGAAATTTACGCAATCGGCTGATGTTTTGACCATTACGCATCCGAATTATCCTCCGTATGATTTGACACGCATCACAAATACAAACTGGGTTTTAACGGCAATCAATTTTGAGCCTGAGATAGCTGCGCCTACAATCGGAACCGCAACAGCATCAACCGCAGGAACTACAACGTATCGTTATGTAATTACAGCTATCAGCGCAACAACGGGCGAGGAAAGTTTGGCGTCGTTGTCGGCCACCACTACAGCCTCTGCAATAATGTCACAAAATGCGAATGCATACGTTACTGTTAACTGGACGCCTATAGCCGGGGCATCGCTCTATAACATTTATAGGCAGGAAGAAATACCATCGGCTGCCGCTGATATAAATTCTTTATATGGCCTTATTGGCTCTACATCGGGCAGTACTTACCAAGATTCTAATGGTGTGCCGGATTTTGGCGCACCGCCGCCCACCATTACAGACCCATTTGCCAATGGGCGGATTACTACAATTACCGTTACGGCGGGCGGAAGCGGTTATACTGCCAACACCACGGTTACTGTTAGCGGCGCACCGGGTAAGGGTTTTAATGGATTTCCTATTATTGCGGCTGGCGTTATTACGGGTGTTGTTATCCGCTCGCAAGGCGTGCGCTATGTGTCCCCCACTGTCACTTTTAACGACTCCACAGGAACGGGCGCAACGGCAACAGCAACAGTATCCGCGCCTAATAACTGGCCGGGCAAAGCAACGTATTACAAGCAGCGTAAAACTTTTGCCGCATCATACCAATTTCCGCAGACGCTCTGGATGACGCAAACGGCGCTGTATCGCAACATGAACGTATCGTTTCCGGGCGTTGATACGGATGCAATCACTCTAACAATTAACAGCCAGCAAGTTAATGAAATTAAATCATTAGTGCCAGCAAGCAACGGCCTTATAGCCTTTACCAGCGGCGGCGCGTTTGTTGTTAATGGCAATTCAGATGGCGTGCTTACACCCGCAACGGTTCGCGCTGACCCGCAAGTAGGTAACGGCGCGTCTGATTTGCAGCCGTTGTTTATTAACGGTAACATTCTTTATGTGCAGGAACAGGGCAACACCGTTAGAGATTTGCAATATGATTTCCTTCAGAATGTTTTTACCGGAAATGATTTGACAGTTTTCTCTAAGCATCTGTTTGAAAATAGAGAAATTGTTTCATGGGCATATGCAGAAGAGCCGAACAAGATTGTTTGGATGGTGCGTGATGACGGTGTATTGCTAAGTCTAACATATTTGAAAGAGCAGGAAGTCAACGGCATAGCGCGTCATGATACCGATGGTCTTTTTGAACGGGTTGCTTCAACGCGGGAAGGGGCGGAGTCCGCTGTCTATTTTGTGGTGCGGCGCATTATTGAGGGGCGCTTCATTCGTTATATTGAGCGCATAGCAAGCCGCAATTTTGCAGAGAATAAACCGCAAAATATAGAAGCAGATGTTACAAAGGCATGGTGCGTTGATTGCGCTTTAGAACTTCCGCAGTATTATCCGCCAATGGAATTATACCCAGCAGCAGCAAGCGGCACGGGGGTTAACTTTCAAACCAGCGCATCGGGTGCTTTTGATGCTTCCATGGTCGGCAGGATTATTCGATGCGGGGGCGGCATTGCGGTTATAACGGCGTTTGTCAATTCTTCCCGCGTAACGTGCGATATTATTAAGCCCATAACATCTTTGTTCCCCAATGACCCAGCATCGACGCCATTTATTGTTAAGCCGGGCGAATGGAGCTGTAATCCTGTTGTCAGTACGGTAAGCGGCCTTGACCATTTGGAAGGCAAAGAAGTTGCAATTTTGGCGGATGGCAACGTTTTGCCGCGTCAGACTGTTGTTTCTGGTTCTGTGACGCTTGACACTCCTTCTAGTGTTGTTGTTGTTGGCTTACCGTATAGATGCATCCTAGGAACGCTGCGGTTAGATTTGGGTGATGGCAGTATACAGGGCAAACGCAAGCGCATTCCCGCTGTGACGGTGCGTGTTAAAGCAACACGCGGCTTAAAAATGGGTTCCACTCTTAATACGCTGGTTCCCTATAAGCAAAGAACATCGAGCGTTTTTATGGGGCAAGCAATCCCTTTATCGGATGATGACCAGAGAATTATTCTTGATCAAAATTGGAACGCTGATGGTCAAATGTTTTTTGTTCAGGATGACCCCTTGCCGGCAACTATTTTAGGTTGTATCCCTGAAATAGTTGTAGGCGATACAAACAAATGATAATTATTAAGGCAACAGAGGAACATGCGATTGAGCTTTCTCAAAACCTTAAGCAAGCCGATTTAGAAGAGGTGCTCGCGGGTGGGCATGAGCCGCTAGAGGTATTGCTGCACGGCGTTAAAAGCTCACTGCATTGCTACAGCGCCGTTGAGAACGGAAAGGTTTTGGCTATGTGGGGAATTAACGTTCCGCATCTTTTAGGGAATGAAGCATCCGTTTGGCTCTTAACTGCGCCGCATATAAAGAAGCGCACGCTGCTTAAGGAATCGCGGCGTTTTGTTGATTATTACAAGCAACAATATCCCCATTTGATGGGCATGGTTTATGCACCGTATAAAGAAGCGATAAAGTTATTGCTTTATTTAGGTTTTGATATACATACTCCGGTAAAGTATGGGCGGAAAAAAGCCATGTTTTCAGTATTTGAGTTGAGGCATTAAATGTGTGTTCCACTAGCAGTGGCAGCAGCAGTAGCAGCGACAGCTACAAGTGTTGCTGGTACAATATCACAGGCAAACACCGCACGCCGCACAGCAAATTATCAAGCAGCCGTTGCTCGAAATAACCAAGAGATAGCCAACCAAAACGCACAAACAGCGGCACAAGTTGGCGCGGCACAAGAGGCAGAGAAGCGCCAAGATATACGGCGGTTAACAGCGGCGCAGCGTGTTGCCGGGGCGGCAAGTGGCCTTGATGTTAACAGCGGCTCTATGCTGGCATTGCAGGAAGATACGGCAGGGCTTGGTGAGCTTGATGCCTTAACGATTCGTGATTCGGCCAATCGGCAGGTGCGAGGCTATCAGCAGCAAGGTTTGAATTACGGCACGCAAGCGCAAGCCGATATAGCGGCAGGAAAAGCAGCACGCACGGCTGGTTATATTTCGGCGGCGGGTACGTTATTTGAGGCAGGTTCCAGCATGAAAGGCAGCAAATGGAATTCGCTTAAAACTCCCAATTCACCAATGGTGCAAGGCAAATCAGGCCTTATGGGTGGGCGCGTTTAATGGCCACGGTTCCAGTCGTACAACGCACCGTCATGCCGACAATGATAGCGGCGCAGTCGCAGCAAGCGGCAAACGTTGGTGGTGATGTTGTAGGGCGGGCGGTTCAGGGGCTAGGTCAGAATTTCGCAGCAGCGTCACAATCTTTTGACAGAATGGCCGCAGAGGATAACGAGGCAGCCGTAAAATCCATTGATGCAGAATTTAATAACACCCTGCGCGATATACAATTTAACCCTGAGAAAGGTTTTTATAATCAAAAGGGTAAAGCGGCAGTTGATGCTTATGGGGCTATGCCGCAAGAGCTGACGAAGCTGCAACAGCAATTTGCCTCGCGCCTGCAATCACCCCAGCAGCAGCAGTTATTTAACGATGTGGCGCAGCGGCGGATTAGCGGTGCGCTTGATTCCATGGCGCGGTATTCCCAATCAGAGCGGCGTGCTTATGTTGATGCAACGACTGCGGCGCGGGTTGAGAGTGCGCTGCAGGACACGGGCGCTTTCTGGAATGATGAAAACCGCGTGCGCCAGAATATTGCTTTATCCCGCAATGAGGTGCTTGACCAAGCCGAACGCAATGGCTGGTCGCCTGAATTAACCAATGTCAAATTGCAAGACGTTCAGGGGAAAATCTATGGCGCACAGATTCAAGGAATGCTGGCAACGGAAAAGCCTGATACCATTTTATCAGCGCGTCAGCTCTATGAAAAGAACCGCTCACGGCTGGATTATGAAACGATGCAGCAGCTTGATAAAAAGTTTGCGGTGGTGTTGCCAGCGGCCATAGCGCAAAAGCGGTTTTCAGAATTTAACGCCGGGGCTGGTGGTGGCGATTTCAACAGCATCATGCAAAACGTTATTTTCCCCAATGAGGGCGGCTTTGTTGCCAGTGATGGGGCAAGCGGCGCACCGGCGAATATGGGCATTAACCAGCGGGCAAACCCCGATATTGATGTTAAGAGCCTTGATAGAAACCAAGCGGCGGCACTGTATAAGAAGCGGTACTGGGATAAATACGGTATTGAAGAGCTTGCCCCTAATGTCCGTGATGTGGTGTTTGACGGCGTTATTAACCATGGCGGCGAAGGCGCGTTTGGTAAGTCTTTGGTTAAGGCGGCAAAGGAAGGCGCATCACGCAATGAACTGATAACCATGCGTCAAAGGGAATATGACCGACTGGCACAATCCGAAGAATACGCGCCCTACAAAAAAGGATGGGATGCACGCCTGCAAAAACTGTACCAAGGGGCGCAAACAAAAACGATTGATTACGCGGCTGCGCAAGAGCGTGCTGCGGCCTTGGAAGCGGAAACGCCGGGGGCGGGCGCAGAATTCCTGAAGCTGGCAGCCTTGCAAGAAAAGCAGCAGAAAGAACAAACAGATGCAATGCTTGGGGATGCGTACAAACAGATTCTAAATAATGGCGGCAATTACAACGCTTTAACGGCGCAGCAATTGGATATGTTGCCGCCGGATAAAGTTGATGACCTGATAAAATTTGCCGATAAAATTGCCACTGGCCAAAAGATTAACACGGATTGGGGCTTGTATTATGAGCTTAAAACCAATCCTGATATGTTAAAGGATACCAATCTGGAGGTCTATTTTAATCGGTTGAATCCAACAGAAAGAAAGCAACTGATAGAAGAGCAGCAGTCTTTAAGAGCTGGCAATACAGCGGCAACGTCTAACTTGCGCAGTGGCGGACAGGTTTTGCAGAACTGGTTTAATCAGGTAGGGCTTGATGCCAAAAAAGACGCGGCCGTTATTGGCAATATCTGGTCGCTTTATGAACAGGAAGTCCGCACACAAGAAACGGCAATGGGCAAAAAGCTCACATCGGAAGAGATGAACAGGGTTGCCGCACGTTTGTTTGTTGAGGTTTCGGCAACACGGGAAGGCTTTGGCAATGACCCGCGTTTTGCTTTTGCGTTGCAGCCGGGTGATACTGTGCAGGGCGTTACTGTTCCTGATGTTGAGCGAGCCAAGATTGAGGCTTCCTTAATAAAAAGAGGTGTGGCCGTCACGGATGAAGCAGTTCAGAAGCTATACGCACAAGCCAACGGACTGGAAATCGAAAACCGTGCTGCAACAAATCGTTCATTTTCGGATATTATATTGAAGCCGCTTCCCATGTGGGGCATGACGCCTTCCCTTAGCTCAACATTTGGCGGTGACACTCCAAAGCCCCAGCCACAAAAAGCGCCACCTCCAAACACAGGGGGGCTTACCGTGCCTATGGCTGAATAATGAATGATAACAATCCCTATGATGAAATACTGGCTCGGCAAGACAACACGTCTTTGCGCGTCTCACTGAATCAAGCTGTTGATTATAACCCTGATACCGAGGCTAAACTTAAGAAATTGGCGCAGCGCTATAACCTGCCCATTGAAGCAGTGCGGCTTGAACAGCCAGCCATTGAGCGCCGGGCTAAAATAGATTCATTTGATTATGACAGCTTGCTAGAAAAATCCCCCAAAACTGCCAAGCTATTCCAAGACCCTAATGCGGCAAGAATAGCCTATGATGATGTTGACGGCCTAAGCAATGTTGAGGGATTGCTTACCACGCCTTTTCAGCGGGATGTTGATTTTCTTTCTAAGCCTTTTACCAATACGGCCATATCTGCGGCAACGGGTATATTCCCTAATTTTGCGGCTGGTGTGTATGGAACGGGCGAGGCTGTTAGCGCGGCGGCTGGTATAACGCCATTACAGCAAACTTTTGGAAACCTCAGAAAGATAGCGCAGGAAACGGGCAGACAATGGATGTTACCCGTTCTGGATGATGCATCGGAAACAGAACAAGCAATCTACAGCGGCTTTCAATCCATAGGTCAAATGGCTCCGGGGCTTGCGCTGTCGCTCCTTTCCGGCGGTTCGGCTGCCCCTGCCCTTGCGCTTGCTGGCGCTACATCGGGCGGCGCAGCGGCTGGTGAGGCGCTTGATTTAGGCGTCCCGCCAGTCACATCTTTATTGTTTGGATTATCACAAGGCGGGATAGAGGCGGCTACGGAAAAGCTGCCTATTGGGCGCTTGCTTGGTGATGTTCTGAGCGGCAAGGGATTTGGTCAAACGTTAGCACGCCAAGTTATAACGGATATGCCGGGAGAACAGGTTGCAACGGTGCTGCAATCGTTTAACGACTGGGCGGTTTTAAATCCCAATAAACCTTTAGACCAGCAGGAAACATGGGACGATTATCTTGCTGGGCTTCCTGATGATATGCGGCAAACAGCCATTGCCACAATGACCGCGATTGCCGGGCAGACGGGGGCAATATACGCCATAGGCAAAGTAAGCGAGCGGATGCAGCAGGATTTAGCGCGTCTTAAAGACCAGCAGCAACAACGTGCTGATACTTTGCATGAGGCAGTGCAATCAACCAAAACAGCAGTACGCGCACCAGAGATTCTAAAGCAGCATGTGGAAGCCGTTGCACCGGAAGGCAAAGTCTATCTAGATGGGCAGGAAGCATTGACGCTGTATCAATCCCTGCCGCCAGAAGAGCAGGCAAACCTCTCTACGCTGTTACCTGATTTTGTTAAGAATCTGCAATCAGCAGCGGCAAGCGGCGGTGATGTAATTTTAACACAGGCCGAATACATTTCCAATATTGCCAGCCGCAAGGAACTTAACGCTTTTGCATCGCATTACCGCACCGCGCCGGATGAGCTATCAGCGGCGCAACTGGCAAACACTGATGTTAATGCAGAGATGCAAAGCCTGTTGGATAGCCTTGATGATGAGACCTCCAATGCGGTTGATATGCAAGATTATGAAATTGCACAGCAGCGCATTTATGACCAGCTATTGAATGCAGGAAAAACCCCGGATGAAGCGCGGCAAGTATCAACCTTTGCCGGACAAGCGTATCAAGCTCTCTCCAAAGCAGCGGAAGGGGGAGAAGCATCCGCTGCCATTAGGAGAGTACTAGACGGCATTACCATTGAGCCTATGGCACGTCAAGAGCTTCGTAAGCGCGGTGATGCTCTTGATTTGCAATTAGATGAGGCGCGCACATTTTTCAAGCAGCAGGCAAAAAAAGAACAGCGCAAGGGGATTGTTTCTAAAGCCGTGGATATGTTTGGCATGTCCAAACCATCACGCGAGAAGGCAGCCCCTACCCCGCTTCTATCATGGGTTGAAAGCCAAGGCGGATTTAAGCGCACTGATGCATTGGCAGGAGATATTAAGCAAGCCCTTGATAAAAAAGCCGCACGGGCATTCCGAAAAGATGGCAAGCTGGCGCTCGATACTATACCCGTTTCCGAATGGAATAGCGCGTTTCAGGACAGGCCAGCATTGCAGTATAACGAGCCGGGCGCTGATTATGTTGACAGTGGCTTTATTCTGGAAAAGCTGAAGGATGAGGAGGCTGGAAACTTTGCACGCAATCCGCAACAGGAATTAGAAGAACAGCGCGTGCAGAATTTTGACTATCTCAACAACCAAGTGCAGCAAGCTCTGGGCAAAGACATCCTGAGCGCCAGTAATGAGGAGATACGGAAAGCGATTACACCGGGGCAAGGGCAGGTGCTGAATCAATCCGCATTACCAGAAAAAATCACTTTAGACGGCAAGGAACGTTGGACGGTTAATAGCAAGGGCGCTCCGATTGCACGGACAGAAGAAGGTATTAGGAACTTCTGGAACTGGTTTGGTGATAGTAAGGTTGTAGATGGCGAAGGTAGGCCGCTTGTGGTTTATCATGGGACAGCCGCTAATATCGAGAATTTTACAAGCTCACCCTCTGCTAGGGGGTTGCTTTTTGTAACGAAGGATCCTTCTTTTGCATCGAACTATGCAGAGTCGAGAGGTGATGTAATCGGGGGGGCAAATGTACTTCCGCTTTATGTTTCGGCAAAAAAATTACATAAAAAAATGCGATGGTCTGACGCTCATGGCTACGGCGCAAAGTATTTTATAGACCGTGCGTATGATGGTGTTCGAATAATTGATGATGGAAAAGTAGAAACTCTTGCTGTTGTTTCTCCCACACAAATCAAATCCGCCACAGGCAACAGCGGCGCATTTGACCCAGCTAATCCTAGTATTTTAGAACAAGACGCACGCGGCCAAGTGCAATTCTCTGGCGATGAATCTATTATTACCCTGTTTGAAAAATCTGATAAATCAACGGTATTGCATGAGTTATCACACGTTTATGTTCGGGCAATGCGCGAGGCGGTTGCAGCGGGGGATGCGGGTCAGCAATTCGTTAAGGATTGGGAAAGCCTGAAAGCGTTTGCGGGTGCAACCGATAATGCATTGACCGTACCGCAAGAGGAAAAGATTGCTTCCGCGTTTGAGCAATATCTTTATGAGGGGCGTGCGCCGTCTGTTGAGCTGGCGGGGGTATTTCACCGCATCAAGATTTGGATGACTCGCATTTACAAGGGATTGAAAAGAGCGGCGCTGGATGCTGGGCTTAACGATACTGTGCGCGGTGTGTTTGACCGGATGCTTGCAACCAATGAGCAAATGGAACAGATGGTTAACAAGATTAACTTTGCTGTTGACCCTGCTTTGCTTAACCTGATGAATCCTCAAGAGCAGGTTGACCACATTGCCAAGGTGGAACGTTCTCACCAAACAGCCGAGGCAATTGCACTTAAGAAGGCGCTGGCACAATGGGAACGGCAATACAGCGATGAATACAAGGCCGCCCGCGCCAAGATTGAGGCCGAGCAAAAAGACATCCTATACGCATCGAATCCGGCGCGGGTGTTTCATTTCCTGACCACGGGCGGAACGTTAAACCCGGATAACCCGTCACCGCTTGCGGCTGGCAAACTGGATAGAGCATGGATTGAGCAGAACTACAGCAAGGAATACATTAAGTATTTACCGAAAGGCTCCGTTGCAAAAGGCGCAGGATTACAGCCGTCTTTAGTTGCGGATGCTTTTGGTTTTGAATCAGCAGAACAGATGTTGGAAACGCTGCGTGATTTTCCGGGATTGAAGCAAAAGCTCAAGGATATGACGGACGCGGAAATGATGCGCCGTTATGGGGATATGCTGAAAGACGGCTCGTTAGAACGGGAAGTACAAGAGGCGCTGGCAACAAACGTTGATAGAACAGAACAGCTTATTTCAGAGATGCGGGCAATATCCCGGCGCTTGACCCTATCCCGTGTTGTCATTCCGGCAAGTCAACTAAAAGCAGCGGCTAAAAAGATTATTGCTGATACGCCTATCAATAAAATGATTCCCTATCAATATTATGTGTCTGAGCTGCGTGCGTTTCATAAGGTTGGTAAGGCATTGGGCGCGGGTGATTTTGATACGGCAATGCGCGAGAAAGAACGGCAGTTGCTCAACCACTTTTTATACCGCGAGGCATTGGCGAAAGAGCGCAGCATAGATAAGGCGCTGGCTGGATTTAAGAAGTTAAACAAGCCTGATAAGTTCTTCGGCAGGAACGACTATGATATTGATTATGTTAACGCGGCGCGGGCTGTGCTGGCCAAGTTTGGTTTAGGCAAAAGCAAGTTTGATGTGGCGGCATGGCTGCAACAGCTTAAGAATGAGCCGGATATTGAGCAGCGATTGGGCGCGTTTATAGATGGGTTTAATGCGGCGGCTAAGCCCTACAAGCAATTAACTATTTCAGAGTTTGAGAGCCTGAAAGATTCTATTGATAATGTGATGTATCTTGCCAAAGAAGAGCGCCAAGCGCAGCAGGATATGGAAGGGGCAACCATTAAGGAAGCCAGCGAAGCGGTGCTAGAAGCATTTGCTGAATTGCCAAACAGGCAGGCTTTGGCGCGGGTTCCCGGATTGCTGGATGTTTTGAAGGTTCAATACCTTGGTTATGCGGCAACAGTGCGCCGCGTTGAGGCGTATGCTGATGCGTTTGATAACGGCAATCCTGACGGGGTACTAAATCGCTTTGTGGTGCGCCCTATACAGCGGTCTGTTGATAGGTATTTCACCAACAGGCAGGAAGCGTTTACGCGCCTTGTTGAAATACTTAGCCCCATGAAAGAGCGGCTTAACGAAATAATTGATGTTCGCGCCACTGAATTGCAGCGCGAGGGACAGCCGTTTCATTTTAAAACACGCTCTGAATTGCTAGGGCTTGTGCAGCATCTGGGCAATGAATCCAACCGCGATAAGCTGTTGCGCGGGTATAACTGGAGTGAAGAAGGTCTTAACACATTCTTGCTTAGGATGCAGCAGCGCGGAATATTAACCAAGCAGGACTTTGATTTAGTGCAGGAAATATGGGGATTTTATGAATCTATTAAGCCTGTTGCATGGGCGGCACACAAAGCAATGCATGGGTATAGGCCGCCTGAGATAATTGCCGCGCCGTTTAGAACAATCTACGGCGATTACAAAGGCGGTTACGTTCCGGCCATAACGGATAAACTGCAATCAGCACAGGGCGCAGAAATGGCCGCCAAGATGATGTTTGATGAATTTGGTGAGCGCGGCTCGTTTATGTTTCCAACTCCTGCAAACGGATTCACAAAGGCGCGCGCGGCAGGGTTTGCAGCGCCGCTTGCTTTTGATTTATCTTTGGTTGTCAATCACGTTGATACAGTAATGAAATATGCCTACATTGCCCCTACTGTTCGGGCGGTGGCGCGGTCTTTGGGCAAGGATGTGCGTAACGTTATGGAGGCAGCGCAGCCGGGCGTTTATACAAGCATGATAGCGCCGTGGTTACAGCGCACCGTGCGCCAGCAGCGCAATGCACCATCAAGCAATCAGGTTATTCGTGGGTTTGATTGGCTTGCGCAAAAGCTAGGCTCACGTTTAACCGCGCAATACCTGATGCTGAATGCCAGCAGCGCTTTGCAAAACGTTACAAACCTTTTCCCAGCAGGAACAAAGGTAGGGGCGAGGCCACTGGCTGAATCTTTGGGGAGGGTATTATCCGATAGAGCGGGAACGACTCAATTTATCAATGAGCGCAGTGTAATGATGTCGCGGCGCTCAATGCTTAATGCAAACAATATGCGCACGGCGGCGGAAGATATTTTGAATCCGCCCAGCGCGTTTCAGGCGGGTGAGCGCTGGACGCTGAACTACGGTTGGTTTGGTTTTAACGGCATACAGTTCTTTACCGAAAAAGTGACATGGATTGCCCAGTATAACAATTCTATTGCGGATGGGCGCACGGAAAAGCAAGCAGCCGAAGATGCGGATTCAGCGGTTCGTCTGACGCAAGGTTCCAATGAGCCGCAAGACATATCCGAATGGGAAGCCATATCATCTATAGGAAAAGCATTCTTTCCCTTTCAAGGCTACTTTATCGGGCTAAGCAATTATGCCGTTACCGAGCTGCAAAAGGCTAAGCAGTTACCCGAAGCGATGCAGCGTTCGGCGCGGCTGGCCACACTTTACGGCGGTATAATTTTAATGCCGTCTATTCTTGCCAACTTGATTGTGACTGCTCTTGCCGACAGATGGCCAGAAGATGAAGAAAAGGACGGAGCTGTTTGGGATGATTGGGTTATTGATATGTTTGTCATGCCGCAGATTAAACTGATGGCGGCAATGGTTCCGGTGTTTGGGCTGACTGTATTGAATCCCATAATCGGGCAATTTACTTCTGTGCCGTTTGATGACCGATACAGCACGCCGCTTATGCAGCTAGGCGAGAATGTAGCACGCAGTGTTGATAGGTCATACGGCGCATTAACGGCAGATGGAGACCAGAGCAAGGCACTTGAAAGCGCGTTGTTTACTGCGGGTATGATTACGGGCTTGCCGCTGTATCAGGGGCTTGGCAACCCGCTTGGTTATGGCGTCAATCTTGCTGAAGGCGATGAACGGATTGAAGCGCCGCTAGACCCAGTGAGAGGAATCTTAGGGGGGGCATCGTCAAAGTGATGGATTATGTTAAAAAGCCATGATAGAGAGCTGAAATGACAATAGAAACGGCCACTAATAAAATTGTTGTCTTAGGCAATGGCTCTACGTCTGTCTTTAATTACGGATTTTTAGTCAAGCAAGTATCGCACATAGAGCTTATTTACACAGATTTGCTTGGCACTCAGACACTTATTCCCAGTTCTTCATTTTCCATAACAGGTTTAAACAATCCTCTTGGCGGCACATTTACTTATCCGTTATCTGGTTTGCCTATTGCATCGGGTACGAGCCTTAGTTTTCGCCGGATAGTTCCTTATGTGCAGGGAACGGATTTAGAAAATCAAGGTGCGTTTGCGCCTGAGGTTGTGGAGGACGCCCTTGATTATCAAATTATGGGGCAGCAACAACTAGCCGAACAATTATCACGCACCATCCAGTTATCCGCATCCGATACGGGCGGCGCTACTGTACCGCCAAAAGCGGCGCGGGCTAACACTGTAATGGGTTTTGATGGCGATTCAAACTTTGCTCTTTTTTCCCGTACTACTGGTAGCACTATACCAGCGTCAAATATCAATACTTTGAAAGAAATTAAGATTGAGGATTTTGAAGGATACTACGGCAATTTTGATGATTCCTCATATGCTGGAGATAGCGACCACGTTGCATGGCAAAGTGTTTTGCAGGCAATGTTGCTTGATGAAAACGCTGTGTTTAAAGGCAATGGTGGCGTTATATATTTAGGGACAAACATTGGCGCTTTCCGTGCTCCGCCTCGCGCTAAGTTTTACTGGTACGGCACAAAAGTTTTTGCAGACACGCGCCCCCTTGGCGTTTACAATACGGGCGGGATTTTAGCATTTAACGCCCCTGTTGGCATGTACCACCGCGACCTTATCCTGAACGGATTGGCGCAGCACCCCATCGCGTCCATCACGGTATCGGGAACAACCGCCACTGTTACGGTTGTAGGCGACGGACACGGCTACGTTCCGGGACAGCTTACTGGAATTTATGGCGTCGAGCGGCCAAACGGAACGCTGACCACGCAAGAGCAGATTCTTTCCGTTGCAGAATTCAACGGCCTAAAAACCGTACTCAGTACACCAACCGCGCTTAGCTTTACCTTTGCGGTTGCGGCTGGAACCCCCACAAATCCAGTGGTTACAAGAGCACGGGCGTGCTGGACTAAAAACATCCTGTTTGGCGGCGATGGATTGCGGCTGTTTAACGGCATGGATTGCTTACTGGAAAACGTGCGGTTTGAATCAATTAATGATGCCTACTGCCGTTACTCCGGCACAACCAATGATGCCGCGATTCTAGCAACGCCAACGCTGCCTGTTGGCGCGTTTAACCTCCGCATGGATAAATGCCACTCCATCAACTGCACGCAAGGCAGCTCAACGTCGGGCGGCGCACATACGGTTATAATTGACAACCACATTTCTGAATTGTCCCGCGCTTCTGCATGGAAGATGGCCTCACGCACAGGAACGGGCGCTATTGCGGGCGGCACGCTGCACTTTGACGGCATTGTGAAAAACAGCATCCCCGCAGCACTACCTGATTTTAATGCCGCGCATCCGAACTGTTATTCCCAAGTCGGCGTTGTAGCGGAAGGCGTACAGAACTTGCGCGTGCGCGGCACTTTTGAACGGGTGCGCGAGAGCCTGAACTTCCTGCCAAACCGCGACGCCGGCAACACGCTTCCTACGCGCAACTTGGCGCGCAGCCTTGATGTTGACATTAACATTATTAACGGCGGAGACCCGCTCAATCTTCGCATGTGGGACGGCGCACGAATTGAGGAAAGCTCAACGCAAACCACATACGCGGAAGGCGTTAAAAACACCCGCGTTCGGATTCAGTGTTTTGAGCTGAACGGCCACGCACTGCGTGTCGGTGGCTCTAACCTTGGCTTTAATTCAGGAATGGATTATGAAGTTACCTCGCAGGACTGCGCGGGCGCACTGGCATTGCGAGCGAGAAACGGGCGGCGCGGGCGGGTTAAGGTTACGCATGACGGCGCGGCAACCAGCACAGCCAACCTATGGGCGAGCGGCGCGGTAACGTACAAAGTCACCGAGC
>Ga0315901_10002306_pt1 | contig 26414 bp, 40 predicted proteins | sample LakEriMetagenome_10_FD_203761 | JGI IMG/M metagenome (GOLD analysis project Ga0315901, IMG submission 203761) | Freshwater fungal communities from buoy surface, Lake Erie, Ohio, United States - Buoy 2 MA116 | ecosystem: Environmental > Aquatic > Freshwater > Lake | place: USA: Lake Erie, Ohio...
CATATTTGGTGTATTATCTTCTCCACATTAAAATAATTTACAATAGTAGTGGGGGTAAATATACTTTATAGGTCTAAATGACTTAATCTTTATTTTAAAAAAAGTTGAAAAAACTTTAAAAAAAGTTGAAAATAAATTTGGTTGGTATGCTTTTCAGTGTAAATTTGTTCTTGAATTACTTTAAAAAAAGTTGTAAATTAGTAAAACACAGGATTCTGAACTTAACCAATTCAGTTCACCCTTTAAAATATGATTTATGGAAGATTTTAGTGAAGTGTTCAATCGTCTGACCGATGCTCAGAAGCATGACAATTTCGTAGAAGTCTACAACCTGATGGTTAAGAACCACAGATTCTGCGGTTGGGTGCGCTACTTTGGCGACCACTTCCTGTTCTTTGATTCCAAGCCATCCTACGAGGATGCAATTTGGGTCAGCACAGACGAATTGCTCGAATGGATTGAAGCCCTAAGGATTTCTACTAATAATCAGCCCCCCACAAAGGGGCTTTGATTATTTTAAAAAAAGTTGAAAAAACTTTAAAAAAAGTTGAAAATAAATTTGGTGGTATCATTTTTAGGTGTAATTTCACACTGTAATCAATTTAAAAAAAACCATAAAAATTTCAAATCATGAATCAGAATCAGACAACCATCGAGACCACCGCCCCCATTTGCGGAGAATTTCAATCTTTCAAAGTATTGTTAGTATTAAGAAATTACGTTGAAACGAATGGTCAAAATTTCAGAGATGTAATAGATGCTCTAAATGATTGTAGTATTGACTATTTAGTAGAGTATAATGAAATTTCTCAAAACCTTGAATTACTTGTACCTGATATCGAATTTAGTAGAGGAATGAAAATTGTGAAGGATTTGATAATGTCAATTGCAAACAAATGGGGATAGGAATTAATTTCCACCCTTTATTTTTCTTATAAACCATAAAAATTTCAAATCATGAAAACTCTTGTTCAAATCACAGCTCAGTATTTCGAGAATTACAATTTTTTTGATGGCGGTACTCCACATTGGAAACCAAAGGGAGGTCAGGTATTCAACATGTACGTTGATAGCGACCTGTTCTTTTATACGGAAGACATGTGTGTAGAAGCTATCAAGGTAATGCTTGAGGAGCAATGCGACAATCTCAACAAGTATGAGTATGTAAGCCATGAGCTTGTTTTCTCAGAACCCATCGTTCTTGATGGGGATAAGTTTGAGGGTATATTCGATATGATTGCTTCTGAAAAATCTCAAACCGTTTAAGCCATGAGAGTAGAAATCCCAACCTATCAGGTATTGGCAGCCTTTGAAGTACTTGATATACGCAGAGGCGGTATTAGCGTAGCTCAATTCACCTTTTGTCTTAATTAAAATAAATTAACGTATATGAAGACCATATTCACAGAAGAAGAAGTGACAAATTTTTTAGTCAAATTATCAAGGGAGATTCAGGGGGAGGCTTTATTGCTTCCCTCCAAACCAACCATGTTCGACCCTGTTGATATAATTAAAGCTATGTCAAGCCCATCAGCTTATGGCGAAATGATGTCAAAGATTTCTCAGGCGCAGGGTGAAGTTATTGGGAAGTTAGAGCTTATGAAAAGGGTTCTAAGGTTCTTCGATATTGAAGTGCAAGAGGAAAAATAATTTTTTAATTTTCAACATATATTGTATATTGCAATTACTAAACTAAACTATCATGACAAACAAAAATTTTACCCCCGAAGAAAAAGCCGCTTGGGCTAAGTACGAAGCCGAATCTTGGTCTAAATCTACATCGTACATAATTGTTGCAGCAATCATTATTCTTGCCCTTCTTGCAGACAGTATCAGTAATTTATTTTAATTACCCGTTAATTTAATTTAATTAAAAACTGCAAGCCATGACAAACACAAAATGGACAAAGGAAAAAGAATCGTATGACAGGACTTACCCGTATCGTTTAGGATTTTTGAGCGGGGCTTGTCAAACTGCAATTATTCAATTAGAAGTCTTTCTAAAACATCGTAAAGATAATTTATCCCAACTTGACAATGACTATATTTTAGATATAATCAAAGGGTTAAAAGATGCAAGGGAAAACTCACTCAATAACGAAATCAAATAAATTTTAATCACAAACCATAAAAATCAACACACATGGCACACATGCTAAATTTCAACAAACGCACAGGAACTTGGTCATTCGCTTCTAACTCAGAAAAGGCTTGGCACGGATTAGGACAGATAGTAAACGGAGCTATGACGGCTGAAGAAGCTATCAAGAACGCCAACCTTGACTATGAAGTGGACAAAGCAAACGTATATTTTAATTGCGGTACTGACTGCATGAGCGAGATTGATGGGTATTTTGCTACCTATCGTAAAGACACTAACGACTACCTTGGAATGGTAAAATCCCGCTATGAAATCGTTCAGAACAGGGATGCTTTTGGATTCTTTGATGCAATTATCGACAGCGGAGAGGCTATTTTTGAAACAGCAGGAGCTTTGGGCAACGGGGAAAGAATTTTCCTTGTAGCTAAACTTCCTGACGATTTTGAGATTGCAGGAGAAAAAATTGAGAAGTATATCATGCTTACAAACTCTCATGATGGCTCTTCTTCAGTCATTGCAGGGATGACCAATATCAGGGTCGTATGCAACAATACCCTTCAAGCTGCCCTCAAAGGTCTTGAGAACAAAGTATCAATTGACCATATTTCAGGGGCTAAGAATAAGCTGAAAGAAGCTCACAGGGTGATGGGAATAGCTTCCAAATACTCAAATGATGTCAAAGATATATTCAATCAAATGGCTGACCGTAAGATGACCGAAGGTCAATACAGGGAGTTTTTTGAATCAGTATTTACACCTGAATATAAAGTAGCCATGACTTCTGAAGAGGAGAAAGAGATGTCTACCCGCCTGAAAAACATGATTGAGGGTACTACACAGTTTGCTTTCACTCACCCCACTCAGACCACGGAAGCCGCCAATGGAACGCTATGGGGAGCTTATAACGCAGTATCAGGATATTATAACTACATCAAGACCTTCAAGTCTACAGAGGATAAGTTTAATAGCCAATTCTTCGGAGTAGCCAATAAGAAGATGCTGAAATCTTTTAATCAAGCAGTTTCATTAATTAACAGCTAACCCCCTCAGATACGGGATGGGGCGAAAGCCCCTCCCTTTATTAATTAAAATAAATTAAAAACATAATCATGAAAAATTTAATTCTAATCATTGCTCTTTTTGTTTCAGTTAATATTTCCGCTCAGTCATTCGATGGCGTGCCTATATCGGGAGACCTGCCAACAGCCGTAGCTAAGTATAAAGCCAAAGGTTATTCCCTCAGTAAGTACATAGAACAAGGTGCTATTTTAAAAGGAAAAGTCGCAGGGCGTGAAATTGAACTATTTGTATTCGTTACACCTAAGACTAAAAAAGTATGTAAAATGGTGGCATTTTTTGATGAAGAAACAAATTGGTACAGCTTAAAGTCTACTTACAATACTTTTTACGAAATCCTAACCGAGAAATATGGCTATCCCGATGACAAGTTTGCTAAGTTTTTAGACCCATATTTTGAAGGCGATGGATATGAAATGAGCGCAGTTGGACTTGATAAGAGCTTATTTGCAGCCTATTGGTATAAAAAGGATAACCTGACCGTTGCAGTGGAAATATCTAAGTATAAGCAGGTAAAGCTCGTTTATGAGAATAATTTAATGATGGATATAAAAAGTAAAGAGCAATCAGAAATTGAATCAAAAGCATTTTAATTAAAATAAATTATCATGAATACCTATGAAGTAACCTTTTCAGAAGGAATAAACTATAAAACTACCGTTCAAGCTGAAGATGAATCAGAAGCATTTATAAAAGCAAGGGACGAAGCTGCTACCAAAGGAATAAGATTACCCGTTGAAGTATGGACAAATATTGAAAAAATAGAAAACAATTAATCATGCACGTTGTACTACTTCGCACGGTTACAAGAAAGTCTATCCTTGGTTTTGGAAACTTCAAGGATGTATCTATCCAAAATATGATTGACATGCGGATGGAGAGGGAGCTACTTCATATATATTATACATGCCGTAATATTGATTTTTGCCAAGACCTGAAGGATGAGCTTTGTATCAGCGGGGAGAGAGAGATTAACAAGAAAGAAAAGCAGGAAGAGCGTTATATAAAGAAAACTTATACCTATATAGCTTGGTGCTTGAAAGAGATGCTAAATAAGCGGGGAGAGGAGCAAAATGAAATTAATAAAAAGCAGATGTACAAAACACAGCAGTACAAAAAGAAACAGGTTGTTCAAAGACAAAGGGTTCTGAGCGGCACTAAATTTTCTAAAGGTGCTTTAAGGAGTAAAAATCAAAATACATTCAAGTAATTAAAATTAATTATATTCGTGAACTAAACTAAACTACATGAGTACACTACTATCAGACTATCAGTTCTGCCAAATGGAGAATGACCTACTCCGTAATCAAGTAAAGACTTTAAAAATGGATATTAACTCCATGAGCAAAGAATTGACTGAGTTCTTTAAAGAAAAAGAGTTTATAGACCCTTATTCTCAATGTGAAGTAGGAACAGTTCTGTTGAAACCCGAAGACCAAAAAAATATATTGCAAATCATTCATAAAGTAATTAAAACAAATTAACCATGCCCGCTAAAACAGGAACATACGAAAGAAGCAAGTTGGGTAAAATATTGGATGAAAGAGGACTAACTCTAAAAGACTTTGCAGAATTGGTGTATCATAAAACAGGATATATCATAGCAATTACAAATCTATCCAATTATGCCACAGGATATAGAAGTATCGGCAGAATAGATACAGCCAAGTTCTTTGCTGAAACTCTTGAAATACCAATAACCGACATCCTATGACAGACCAAGAAACTATCAGAAAAACCATAGAATATCTCAATTCAAAGGTAGCTACTGACTATACCCCCGATTTTAAACCTACAGTAGATTCTTTGCAATCACTTATAAAAATGGGATACGCCTTAGCAGATTTTAAAACTGTAATAGACAAAAAGTGGGAGCAATGGAAGGGTACTAAGTTTGAAATGTATATTCGCCCATCGACATTATTTGGTAAAAACTTTGAAAACTATCTCAATGAACCAAGAAATCCAAAAACATCAACAATCCAAAAACTCGTTAACTCAGTACAATCAGCCAAGCAGCATAGTTGGCGATTGGATACGAAGTGATGATGAATATGCCATAGCCCTGACCTATGTGGAAAAAAAGATAGGTGAGTTCAAGCGGGAGGATATGACGAAGTTAGTAGAACTTATGGCTCAATGGCGGCTACTCCTTGGGGTAACGTCAGAATCTACTGAACAGGAACTAATAGTAATCGTACAATTCATGTATGACAATTTTAAGAAATTCACATTGGCAGATGTACGTTTGGCTATGAATTGGGCAATATCAGGAAAGACAGATGTGGGATTTGTAACCCAAAAGAACATATCTTCTTTCTACGTTAGCAAAGCCATGAAAGCCTACGATGATGAAAAAAGGGTCATCTATAACCGACTTATGGCGGAAAGGGAAAAGTTCCTTGCAAAGATGGAGGATGAAAATAAGCCCAAAGTAACTCCTTTGATGAAAGCTGAATCATTCAAAGAAATGATAGTGGGGATGTATGACAGCGTTCAGTCAGGAGGAATCTTTTATGACATAGGTGATATAGTTTATAATTGGTTAAAAAGGTCAGGTCAGCTCAAACCAACAAAAGAGCAGATAGCTGCCGCAGTCAGATACGGGCAAGATAAATACTATGAAGAGAAGGAACAGCAAAGTCTGCGTCAAAAGCTGACAGACACCATAGACCCTATGGACAAAGACAAAAAGCAAAAGAAATATGCCCGTGAGTTTATTATTATGCAGTATTTCACAATTCACACAATAGGCGAAATAATTAACAAGATACACCCAAGCCAATTCACAGAAGAAGAAAAGTAATTAACATAAATTAACAAAATAAATAACAAAAACATGAACAGGTACTTATCCCGCCTCATTAAGCACATTTTAATTGATGACAAATCAGCAAGAGACAATTGGATGGACACCATCCGCCAAGTACATGACCGTGAAATGCAGCTATGGTGTTTCTCAAGAGAGCAGTATTACGATGCCTTTTTTGAGGGAAACCTTTCCAACGTACATACTATTAAAAGACTGTGGCAATTGGTACAGGAAAAGCATCCTGAACTCAGGGGAGATACTTGGGAGGAGCGTCAGCGTCAAGGAGGTATGATGGCACAGGAGTTTGCAGAAGACAAATTTTATCAGCTTGAGCTATTTAGAGACGTTCCAAAATTAGATTCAGAAGAATGATACACGAATTTAAAACCCCGCTTCCTGTTCATACCCCACACGGAGAAGGTCAGGCTTTCCTCTTAATTGACTACGGGCTGAATGTAAATTCGGTTTGGTTGGTCAGACTAAAAGGAGGGAAAGTCCTACACTACTATTCTGATGATATTCGTATTTATGACAATCCGATGAATGGAAATGGTTTGGATATGGAATTACCCGATGAATGGAAAAAGTAATTAAAATTAATTAACATGACCATACTTGAAAAAATAAAAGAAAATAATCCTGATGCTATTCTTTGGGATGACCTTGACGATGCAATTATTGGATTTACCACTGATTATGTCGCAGTATATGATATAGACAAGTTATCTGAATGTCTATTAAAGAATAATCCTGATTGGACTGAGCAAGATGCTTTAGAGTGGATAGATTATAATATACTTGGTGCTTATGTAGGAGAAAATACCCCTTTTCACATTTATACTAAATAATATGCAGTCAAAACAAGAATTAGAAGATTGGTATTCTCAGCCTGATAGGTGGGGGTACTTTAATAATCCCGAAGACACTAAAAGACTTGAAAAAATCCTTTTCATGCTTGGGTGGGGAAAAAAGAAATACAAAAGAGCTATTGATATAGGTTGTGGTGAAGGGTTTATAACTACACACCTACCCGCAGATGAAATTCACGGTCTTGACCTTTCGGACAATGCCTTAACCCGACTTCCTCCAAATGTAACCCCCGTGTCTGCCCCTCAAGGGAAATACGACCTTGTTATCAGTACAGGAACTCTTTATCAGCAATATGACCATGAAGCCATCTACCAAATGATTATGAGTTGTGCTTCTGAGTACATCCTGATAGCGGGTATTTCAGATTGGATTATTAACAAGGATTTTGGAAAGCAAATTCAGATGTCTATTTTCCCTTACAGGGAGTTCACCCAAAAAATGACTATCTGCCATGTGGAGACTTGCGCATAACATCGGAACAGAAAACCATTCTAATTATAATACCATAGAACAGATAGTAGCCTGCCAAGAGCCTATCGGATTTGACGGAATATATCGGAATGTATTTGAAAACAGAGAAATCCTAAAAGACAAAGCGGGTATTTTCTTCGTCATGGGGGATTATATGGGCAAAGACAACACCTTTGACCTGCCACATGTACCCAAATTGGAGCAATACTGCACTTGGGATGAAATGGTACAGATGCTCATGGACTTGCCGAATTTCAATATCGGATGGCACACTTGGTCGCATCCTGACCTAACTACCCTCACTCGTGAACAAATTATAAAAGAAATTACCCCTCCTTTCCCCATGGACACTTTTGCTTACCCATACGGTAGGTACAATGACCTTGTAGTGGAATTGGTAAAACAGGCGGGATACAAACAAGCCTATAGCGTTACCCAAGGAAGCACCAACCCGAATGACCCTGACCACCAATTTAAAATATACAGAGACTACATAAGATGAAACCATTAATATTAAATGTACAGGGCTTCCCCCAAGAGTTTGATTTCCACAACGGTCAATTCCCGCCACTTGATGCGCTTACCTATTGGCATTATTTAAAAAAGGCTAAAAGAGTGATAGAAGTAGGGTGCGGGTATTCAACCTTTCTTGCCTCAAAAGCAGGAGTGGAGATTACTGCAATAGACCCTCTGCCAAGGGTTCTTTTCCCCGAAATAGCCTACTTGGAAAAAAGGGTAGAGGAAATAGACTTGTCGGTATTTAAACAGCTTCAGCCAAATGACATCCTATTTATCGATTCAAGTCATATCTATTCAGAAGGCTCAGACGTTCAATTCCTGCTTGAAAAGGTACTTCCTATAATAAATAGCGGAGTTCTAATTCACTTCCACGATTACTTCGGGCAAGACGGATACCCACCTGAATGGGCAAATATTCCTGAAATGAAAGGATGGAATGAAAACGAGTATGTAATTCCGCTTACATCCAAATATCAAGTTTTGGCTTTTAACTATGGAATATCCAAAGTATATAATGAGCAACTTAAATTAGCATACTCATTTGTTCCAAAGAATATTACAAATAATTTGGGAGCAGTAAAAGGTGCAAGTCTTTGGTTAAAAAAGTAATTAAAATTAATTAACATGAAAAAGTATTTAATTGTATTAGCTGCTTCTTGGATTGTAATAATCCTGTATTTTATTTATTTAGAATTTTATTCCCCTGAAAACAAAATTGAATTTATTCAAGGAGGAAATATTCAAAAAGCTCAAACTATAGATTCCCTACAAAACTTGGTTGATTCCATCACCGCAGAGAATTACCCATGTCAAATAGAACTGAACCGCTATCGTGTAGCTTTTGAAATATTCATGCGCAGGAATCCCGAAGCTGCGGAGCAGTATTCAAATATCATATCAGAAGAAACAGAATAAACATGACCTACGGAATTGTAATATCATCCTATAAATACGGACACTTGGCTGCCCATTGCATAGAGACCGTTCTGTGTCAAACAAAGAAATTTGACAAAATATGGTTCGTGGACGATGGGGCAGGTGACTGTCAGCATCTTGCCAATCTTTATGAAAGCAGGGGAATTAATTTTATTCTTAGGGAAGACAACCTTGGAATCGTAGCAAACTTCAGTGATATGCTCATGAAAAAGGTAGACACGGATTATGTTATGTTCCTTGGAGCTGACAATTGGCTAAGACCTGATGCCTTGGAGCTGATGTGCTATCAAATGGAAAAACCCATCCCCGACATCCTTACCTATGATATTATAGTTACAGGGGAGCTTCGACAAGAAATCCATAATTCATACTCTTCATGGATGCATAAGCATGAGGGGGATTACTATTGGTCAAGGAGGATGCAACATCATGGCTCAATGCTTTATAACGTGAAAATGGCAAAAAAGGTAGGGGGGTATGCCCACAACAAGACAAGTGACAGGACAGACGAAGACCTTAACCTATGGGATAAAATGAATAAAGAAGGGGCAGCAATTAAGCATTTCCCTCAAGGTCTCCTTTATTATCGTAGACATAAAGAAAATTTCAATAAATATTAAAAACATGGAAAATAAGACAGAAAGAGAATTAATTGAGGAAAAAATCAGGCAAAATGAAGAGGAAATACGCCTCATAAAAGCTAAGATTGAAGAAAACAATAAAATTATTAAAGAGAATAAGGCGAAGCAAAAATCCCTCATTTTAAAAATAATTAAAACAAATCTGCGTATAGCATGGAATTATATTTCATATCCTATTGTATTTTCCCTAAAAATTCCCGTTTACTTCTTATTCCTGATTTTTATAACTGTTGCCCTATTCTTTAATAAAAACATACTTGCCATGATGTTAAATATTTATCATAACAGGTATTCTCCTAATGAATTGAAAACAATATTCGATTATGTAAACACCTTAACCAATCACCTAACATTTATATTCTATATAATATTGTTGTCTATATACGTTTTTGTTAATTAAAATTAATTACCATGAGCTATTGCATTCTGATACCCACTATAAATAGAAAAGACCTTCTGATGGAAGCACTTGATTGGTATGTTCCAAATCTAAAGGAAACTGAAATAATCGTGCTTGACAACGGAAAACAGGGTATAGCCTCAGGCGCACCCAACCTAAAGGTATTTGAAAGCAAAAAGAACAAAGGGGTCGCAGGCTCATGGAATTGGTTAATTAATAAAGCCATAGAAAGGGGGCATAGCCATTTTTTAATTCTAAACGATGATGTAATCCTGAAACGCTACCACTCAGAAATAAAAGAAATAATCCACAGGTGGGGGGACAATACCTTCCATCGTCCCCGACCATTTTATAATTGGTCAGCCTTCATATTGAATAAGAGCATATATGCCACAGTGGGTGAATTTGATGAATGCTTCGTAAAATGCTTTTTTGAGGATAACGATTATGAATACCGTATGAGATTGGCGGGAATTACGATAAGATATGAAGATGCCTTAAATTCGGAAGTTTACAGAAACAGCCAAACTATAGAAAAAGACCCCCTTTTGGGTGACTATATTTCAAATAAGGAATATTATATAAAAAAATGGGGAGGTCTCCCTGAATCAGAAACCTATAAAACCGAATTTAACCTGTGATTAAAATTATCGCCTCCGTATTTTACGTTCTGACCGTAATTGCTATTTTAGCCGAAATCATCCTTGACCTGATAGGGCATAAAAATATCTCAACATTAAATTTCACCTTATTAATAGTATTTGGTATTTTTACTACCATGGTATTTGGGGAAATTGTTTTAAAGGATTTGAATAATGATAAACACAAAAGAATACGGTAGCTTTCTGTGTGTTTTTAGCCATAATGCTAAAAGCAAAATACTTTCCATTGAGTATTTCAAGAAGGGCAGGCTCTTTTACCGTGCATGTGTTCAAAATATAAAAAAACCCTTTGCCAAGAAGTTTATTAGCCTATATGACGAAAAAATGGCTAAAGAAGTATATCAATCTAATATCGAAATAATATGAAATATTTACCCCCTAATTGGCGAATGCTTCTCCTGATAGTAGGTATGTCAATAGCCTTTATTTTTGCTTTTACCTCCAACAACAGCCGACTGAATGCTAAAATAGCGGAGCTTGAAGGTCAAAATACCATTCTGAAGGAAAGTAACGATTCCCTCTCAAAAGAAAGGGTAGCTATAATCGACAGCATTGAAAGGTATGAAATAGAGATAGAACACCTTTTGGAAATAGAAAATGCTGTATTACAACAAAGGGATGAATTAGAAAACAAAATCAAGAACATAAAGCCGAAATATGAAAAAGCAAATAATCATGCTGCTAATTACACTACTGACAGCATATCAAGGTATTTCTCAGACCTCAAATGATTCAGTGACCTGTCTGCCCAACGCTCAACTCAAAAAGGCAATTAACCTGATTGAAAAGGGTAAGGTCGTAGAAGAGGAGCTTGTAGCAACAAAAGAGCTTTTGAAGAACTCAGAAACTCGCCTGTCCTTAAAAGACAGCATAATCGGCAAATACCAACTAAGCGAAAATCAGTATAAATCCTTGGTCGCTAATTTTGAGCAGAATCTGAATAATGACAAGAGAATCATATATAACTTAGAAACTCAGATAAAACTATCTAAAAAAATAGCCCGTAGGCAGAAGCTCAGTAAATATATTGTTGGTATATTAGGGGTCTCAATTGGCTATCTAATTGCCAAATAAAGAAATTAAACTATGACAAAGCAGGAAACAACAACCACCTACACCCCATATTTGACTATTCAGCAGGTTAGGCTTTTGGATATATTTGTCGTTGCCCCCTTCTGTTTTTATGTGGCAAGTCAGAAATCGCTATCCACCCCCATAAGGGCAGGTCTTGTAGTTCTTGGAGCTTCGACACTCCTTTTTAACGCAAATAATTATTTAAAGAATAAAAAATAACCATGACAAAGTACACTCTTAAAGAAGGTCAACAGAAGGAAGAAATAATCATGATTAATGGCAAACAGAGTATTTGCCCTTTTACAAACGCCATTCCCATGCAGGGTCAGATGGGCGGATTCCAAATTATGCGCATGCCTTGCACAACCCTCTGCCCTCACGCCTATAAGAAAGACGATAAAATAACTATTACCTGCGGTGGTCAGCTTATTAACCTCACCATAGAACCTGAAGAGGAAGCTCCTAAGGAAGATTCTAAAATACTTAGCCTCGTATGATAAAGATAGAAATTCACAAGGACGGAGCAAAAACCACCTTGGAAAGAGAAAATATAGAACCAATAGAAGCACTTGATGACCTTGTAAACCTTTTGTTTGTCACAGGGTCAGAAATTGACAGTATAGAAAAAGCCATTATAGATTTTGCAGATAAATTAAAAAATAAACATAAAAATGAAACGCAAACCCTTCAGAATACTCGCTCTCTTTGATTACAACAGCTTTACAGGATTCGCAACCGTATCTAAAAACCTTGTAAAAAATTGGCAACGAACCTTCGGGGATGACATGAAGCTCGACATCGTAGCCGTTAACTACTTCGGTGAAGATTACTCAGAAGGCGAAAATATCAGGGTTATATCCGCCAAAAGGAGGGATGTGGCAGAAGATGACTTCGGACGATACGTTTTCATGCGCTCCATCATGGATATTGACTATGACTTGGTTTTTATTCTTCAAGATTTGGGCGTAGTAGTTCCTGTCATCCCCCACGTCAAAAAGCTGTTAGAAGATAAAAAGAACGGAAATAGAAAGCAATTTAAAAGCATTCTGTATTTCCCCGTTGACTTCGCTCTTACCCCCAACTTGGTCGTAGGACTTGACTTTTTTGATGTATTGGCTACTTACACTGAATTTGGCAAGCAAAACGTTCTCAGGCTAAGACCTGAACTAAAGCCAAAGCTAAAAGTAGTTCCCCACGGGAATAACATGGAAAACTTCTATCCATTGCCCGCAGAAGAAGCTGACACTTTCAGAAAAGAATACTTTAAGGATAATTCAGATAAGTTCATAATTGGATGCGTTAACAGAAATCAATCCCGAAAAGATATTCCAACCACAATTTTCGGATTTTTAGAATATTGGGAGGAGCATAATAAGAATAGTTTCCTGTATCTGCACATGAATCCAAAAGACCCTATGGGTTGGCATTTACGCACTATTTTAGCCCAAACACCACTTAGGGAAGGGGTAGATTTTGCTTTTCCGCCTGAAGAAGATTATAATAAAGGGGCTGATGTAATTAAGCTAAATAAGATATACAACTCAATAGATTGCTTTTTAAGCACTGCCACAGGCGGAGGATGGGAGCTTACCGTTACGGAAGCTATGAGTGCAAAAAAGCCTGTAGTAATCCCAAAACATACCTCATTTGAGCATTTAGGAGGTCAGAACGGAGAAAGGGCATATTTTTTGGAAACTCTATATCCAATAGTTGCTATGGTGGATAATATAATTCGTTTTCAATCTGACCTATACGAAATAGCAGAAGTTCTGAATCAAGTGTATAAAGACAAGAAAAGTCGTGCTTTAGACCAAACCTTAAAAATAGAGAAGGCTTTCAAATTTGTCGAAAATCACGATTGGAAGGAAATTGCGAAAAGTTTTTCAGAAGATATTAAGAGACTGACGTAAAAAGAGAAACCCGCTAATCTCTCGAAAAGCGGGCTTTTCCGTCCAAAAAGACTGCCTCCACAGAGAGGCGGTTACTTTTTTAGGCTTTTGAAAACAAGGTATCCAACACCAAGGATAATCAAGGTATTGTGTACGTTGTTTCCTCCAAGCCAATTAGGGGACTTAATGTCGAAGAATCCGCTTCCCATTGCTTTGAGATTTAAGGTGAATAAAATTGTTTACAGTTTCAAAGATAATACTTATTTTTATTCAAAATTTCTGAATATTGATACGGAGAGGACGGAAATCGGCTGCTCAAACTCCTGCACCACAAAAAGAGCAGGTTTACGGGTCTTCTAAAAACCCCGTAGGAAGTGCTGCATCCAAAACTTCCGCTTCCAAAATTCAACTTTCAGAATCTATTGTCAAAACATTGGAGGACAAGCGAAATGACTTCAATGACAATCACCCTACAAAAAAAGTCAGTTTGGCTACCCTCAAGGCGGTAATGCGCAGAGGGATGGGTGCTTATTCCAAGTCTCACAGACCTACCATAACAGGGGGCGCACCCAATTCAAGACAAGCATGGGGATTTGCCCGTGTAAATAAATTCCTTAAAAAGAAATCAGGTGAAAAAGTAAAAGCGGCTTACGTTCAAGACGATGACCTTTTAGCAAAGGGCGGTGAATTAAAATTACTTGCTACAAATGGTAAGCCTTCAAATCTTACCCCTGAACAATACAAATTAGTTCGCACCCCTGAGTTTAAAGCATGGTTCGGTGATTGGGAAAATGACCCACAAAATGCTTCTAAAGTTGTAGATGAGAACGGAGAGCCTTTGGTGGTATATCATGGCACTTACGCAAAAGAAAAATTCAACAATTTTGACTTCAATAAAGCTGATTTAGGATTTCACTTTGGTACTTATGAACAAGCTAATGACAGGTCTCGAACAAAAATTGGTATAAAAGATTACAAACAATTTATTGAGCCATTTTTTTTAAACATAAGGAAGTTATTTGTTATAAATGATGCTATTGAATTTGAATACCCGCAAAAATATATTGGTGATTTACTTCAAAGAAACATCATAACCGAAAAAGACATAAATGAAAATGGTCTCAAAGGATTGACAATAAAGCAATCTAATGAAATAATTAGAAATTTATTGGTTGAAAAATATAACAATGTAGGGTTCAAGTATCAAAATCAAATAGAGGCAGCAGGTAATTCATATATTGTATGTGAACCAAATCAAATCAAACTTGCAGACGGGTCAAACACCACTTTTGATGGGAGTAACCCCGATATAAGGTATGAGGATGGCGGCAAGATATTTTCTGAAGAGGATGGATTGTATATTATAATTAAAGATGTAAAAGAAGAAAGCAAGTACAAAGGAGCATACAAGAAAATATTTGACATTATAGAAGAAGATGTAGCTTTTTACAATCCTTATGGTACAGAACATGAAGAAATGAAGGGTAATGACTTTCATATTTATATTACTCCAAGACCCGAAGGAGATGTAATTGAAAAGATAAAAAGATTGCCAAAGGTGGAATTGTCAGAGGAAAAGTACAATCAAGGTGGGCTGATTGATGCCTTGACTATGGGAATGGCAAACTTAAAAAAGAACGGTATTGTATTGACAGATAACGATGGCAGTATAACATTGATAGCTTACAACACGGGAAATCAAGAAAGACAACCATCATTATATAATAAAGCACTCATATACAGCTCAGTTCAACCGATAAAAAGCGCAAGTGAGATAATACAAAAATTTGATTTTCAAGAATTTGAAAAGTTTAGTGAAAGTAAAATTGAAGAGTATAAAAAAACACATTTGATTATTATGAATCAGAATGAAGTGGTTTATGATAGTAATGTACTTGCAGAAGGCGGTGACATGGGCAAAGAAATAACTTGTGTTAATTGCGGATGGCATTGGAATACAAACGAATCTGATGAGTATGATAAATATGTGTGCCACAAATGTGGTTTTGACAATAGAACATTCTATGATTCTGACCCAATAGGTACGATGAAAAAAAAAATTGCACTTCCCGACACTTACAGCAGCTATGAATCTTTAAAAAGAGTATTAGCCGACCAAGGATATGCTATAAATAAAATTGATATGGAAATACCTGTAGGAAAACTTGCAAGAGGGATGTCTCTCTCAGAAGTTGCAGCTGTTCACAAGCTGACAGCAGATGATTTAAAAGCAGAATTAAAAATCGGAATTGAAACAGAAATGGAGCATACCGACAAGCCTGAGTATGCCCGTGCCATTGCGCTCGACCATTTATACGAAGACCCTAAGTATTATACTAAGTTGAAAAAAATGGAAGGTATAGATAGCCACTACGATGAAATCAGCAAGAAATTCGCTGACGGTGGTTCTATTGACCCAATTTTCTCATTTAAAACTCCTACAGGAGAGGCTTCTCGCCTCAAATACCTGCAACAAGTTCTTGTAAGAACAAAAGGATTCAAAGACTTTTTTGGGGATTGGGAAGGTGCTGCAAAAGCATTCCTGTTAGATGGAAAGCAAAACTTTGAAAAGCATTATAAAAATGTTTCTAAAGTAATTGACTACGTTACCCTTGAGCCAAGAGTAGTATATCATGGTACAAGAGCGCAGGATGAGTTTTTCCGATTCGATGTAACAAAAGAAAAGGGAGTAGGTAGACCATACGGTTATTTTGCGCACAACAAAGAATACTCAGAAAACTTTACCAAGTTCTCACAGCGTACAACCCGTGAGACTAAGCCATTCTTATATGAGTGCTTTATCAGCATCAGGAATCCATTCTATGCGACTACCATGGAATATTGGCAAAAGAGTAGAGATGCCGAAGGATGGAAAACTATACTTACAGGTTCTTTATCTTGGGATAAGTATAAGACAGTAGAAAAAACTAATATAACAAGAGAAATAGAAGAAAACGTAGAAAGTCAAATCGGAAGCTACGTTGATAAAGTATTTTCAGGAAGAAAAGCTCCATTTTGGAGTTTGATGGCGGCTGATGTAGAAAAAGATTTCAAGTTCTTTTTGATGGCTTACGGTTATGATGGGGTATTTTACGGTGAAGAAATTAGCGCAGACTATGACCCTGAAAACCCTGCACAGTACACTCAAGCTGTAACAATTTTTGATTCTAAGCAAGTAAAATTGGCTGATGGCAGAAACTTAAACTTTAACCCGCTTCTTGATGATATTCGCTATGAGGAAGGCGGTTACATGCCTGAATCAGAAGAACCTATAAATATACCTATCATGAATAAAAAAGCAAAGTTGGGTATGCTCATCACAGGTGGGAAATATGAAGTTGGTGGAACAGTAGTAACAGAGCATGGCTCAACAAGTGACGCAAAAAAAGGCGGTTACTTCCACGGTAGAAGTCATGCAGATGGCGGAATCAAAGCTATTAATAAGGATACAGGTCAGATGATTGAGGTAGAGGGAGAAGAAGTAATTATTACCAAGGGTGCTGTTAACGATGAAACCAAGCGTGAATTTGAGGGTGAAATGCTTTCAAACCGTGAAATTTTGTCACGGATTAACCAATCAGGCGGTGGGGTGGCTTTTGAGGATGGCGGAGAATTAAAACCAAGTACCTGTGGTTGCAGCGGTAAAAAATACAAATATGGCGGTCAGATGCTTGAAGATTTTCAAATAATCAGATTCATGAATGACCCTCAGAAATTATCATCTCATACAATAAAAAATTCAAGAGAGTTTGCAGATTCTCTTATTTCAAAATTGAAGTAATATGCCAAAAGATAAAATTTCATTCACGCTCGATGGTGTAAAATACACTGATATTTCTGCCTATACTTATGGTGGTGACAATAGAAACAGCTACAATGTAGGCGTATCAGGTACAGCACAAATGATTCGTCAGTGGATGAAGCAAAAATATCCTTCAGTACCTGCAAGAAATTATTATTGGGTTCAATCAGAAAGCTACTCAGGCGGGGATTCTATCAGGGTGTATCTAAACGATGCGCCCGATGAACTTTATGAAAAGCTCAATAAGGAGCTAAATAACAAGTTTGAGGAAGGCAAGTTTGATGGAATGACCGATTCATACAGCTACAACAAAAGTGCTGAAAAATCAGCAGAGGGTATGGTTATTGACTATGGTACAAAATACCTCTTTGTCAATAATAGAAAGCCGTCAGATTCTGATGCTCCAAGTGTGGATTGGAATGCTGTGCTTTCAGCAAAGGCAGCACCTGCTTCTGTTCCTGCTCGTTCATACCCTTCAGCTCAAAGACCATCTTATCCAATGGGTGAGGTATTAAAAGATTGTGCAGGATGGATAATTTATAAAAAGACCCTTCCCGATGGAAGAATCGTATATAACGCCAAGATTAAGCCCGACACTCCTAAAAACAAGGGTGATTGGAATGAAATCAAAGGTGAAATCTATGTTCAGACAGGATTCAAGTGGGGTAAATTTGGTGCTTTTGAGAAATGGGGTGTGATAGCCTCAGAAGCAGCTGTGGTAGAAATTCTGTGCAAAATCCTTGGTAAGTATTATCAGGGTGGAGAAGCTCCTGCATCAGTTCCTGCGGAAACACCTGCACCTGCATCTGCACCTAAGCCTGAAGCAGAAAAAAATATTGGTCTCTATGTAAACGGAGAATTTATTCAAAATGTAGCAACTCAGGAAGAGGCTTTTGAAATAATGAAAGAAAACTTTGGTGAAGCCAAATTGAAAGCTATGATTGACAACAATCAGGCTTACTTCAGCATGAGCAAAAACCGTGTTGATATAATCAGGGATAGCTATGAATATGGTAAGAAATGGGGTGTGCCTAAGAGCTATGGGAACGAATTGCAGTTTTCTTTTATTGATAAAGGATACAAAGTATATGTTTCTGCCAAGCCGAATGTTCTTGTTATCTACAAGACGGAAATGGCGAAGGATGGGGTAATAATTAATGATAACGGAGGTGAGTTCACTCTTGATAGGTATGGCTACAATGAAAATATAGGTAGCATTAACTATGTAATTGGGGATGAGCCTGTAAGCATAGTTACACTTGCCTACGAAATTGCCGATATAACTGATGCTTTCTTCAATAATAAGCAACAGGAAGAAGAAGCACCTGCCACAACAGGAACAAAAAGCAAGGACGATATAGCTAAAGCAATCAAAGGGCTACAATACCTTGCCGATAAGGGTAACGAAAAAGCAATCAAAGCAATCAAAGGTTTACAATACTTATTAAATAAATAAACATGGCTACCAAGCAAGAATTACAACAAAAACTTGAAGACCTAAGAGATTCATTGGATGCAGTACCCGATGAGTTCAAGGCGGATATTCAAAAAGAAATTGAGGAAACTCAAGCACAAATAGATTCAATGGGTGAACCCCCTGCACCCGCCACCCCTGCAATACCTGAACAAGCGGGTTCTGATGATGACTTCTTAAAAGCTATGATGTCAACTCTGAATGCGTTTATGGCTTCAGGTGCAGGAAGTGGAGTAGATTCACCAACCGTAAGGGCTATTATAAAAGAGTACCTGAAGGATGACAAAGTGAAACTTGATGAGCTTGATAAGTCCATCTTAGAAGAAATTAAGAAAAACCAAACCGTAATCCTTGACATTCCTGCTTTCGGTAAGAAAATCGAAATAAACAGCAAGACTTCAAGGATTCCAAACTTCTATGAAATTATAGATGACGTACTTGCGGGCAACAACGTTTACCTTATTGGTGAAGCGGGAGGCGGTAAAACTTACACTGCTGAAATGGTAGCGAAAACCTTACAGCGTGAGTATGTAACCCTAAACTGTTCTCAGTACACTTCTCCCCTTGAAATCCTTGGCGGTCAGTCCATCGAAGGTTTCAAAGAAGGTAAATTAATCGACTGTTGGCAGAACGGTAAGATTCTGATTTTGGATGAAATGCCGAAGTTGGATGCTAACACAGCGGGTCTATTCAATGATGCCTTGGCTAAGAGTAGCAAAACCCGTCCTGCAAGTGAGGCTAAAATTAACTCAGCTAACCCTGAGCAGCCACCAATCGAAAGGGCAGAAAACTTTGCCGTAATCGCAACAGGTAACATTTACCCGAATGAACCACCTGCGCCACAGTATCGTGGTAACAATCAGCAGGATTTGTCTTTGCTTGACCGTTTCTCAGGTAGCGTTTACTACACTGAGTTCGACAATAACACAGACCAAGACACAACCCGATTCAAATTCCTGTATGACTTCTTGGTAGGTAACTACTACGACTACATGGATGCTAAATTGAAAGGAAGGGCTTTACCTGAGCCAAGAGGTCTGAGAACTGTTATTGAATCTCTTAATCTGAAGAACCTTGCCCTTGTTTCTTATCGTACCAACATTGCTTTCCGTGTAGGATTTGAGTATGAATTGGTAAGAGCAATAGCCAAAGCACAAGGAAAGAACGTGGAAGAGAACGGTAAAACATTACTCAAAACTTTCAAAAGTTACATGGTAGCGTTCAAGATTGGCTCTGATGCTTACAACAACATCATACGAACAACTAAATATACAGATAGCTACATTCAAAACCTTGCAAATGATGCAATTAGAGAAATTATGAAAGACAACGATGGCTTCATAAAATCTCTGAATCCAATATTGGAGAAAACAGCATCTAACATGTATGGCAGATACAAAGACTTCTTTGTTGCAGATACTGTGTTATTAAACGATAGATAATAGTAGATGAATCCAAATCCTACATATTACAAAAGGCTCAAATTAGCAGGAAATAGAACAGCTTTCATGTTCGATAACCTTGATGATTATAATAAATTCATCGAGGAAGTTGAGCGTGATGCTATTGGTAATGCAAGAATAGGAATTGATAGGATTAATCAGCCAAATTATGTAGAAAGGAGTATCCGTTCAAATGGTGAAAGTTGGTATGGTACAGATGATGCTTCTTCTGTTAAAGGAAACCTGACAACATATCTTTTCAACAATGAATTACAATCATTTTTAGAAACATTTAGAAATCAGACTGTAAATATTGATGTAATTGACATCGACCAACAAAAGGCTATCAAGTTCACTGAGCGTGAAATTGGTATTTTTTCTTTTGATTTGGCAAGTCTTGGACTAATTAGGGTCTTTGAGTATTACAGTCCTTTGCTTGATAAAATAGTTTCTCCAAATCTTGTAAAAGGTCAGAAAAGCCAAGACGGTAGCCTTGTTTTCTACCATGTTTACATGCCCGCTGTTCCTGCACACAAAGTCCCTTATGACTTGAAGCAGGGTGGGTATTACAGTAGCGTTTTGAGAAGAGTTGTGCAGAAAACTGAGCTTACTGAGGTAGTTACAGATACTGACATTTACTTTGAGTTTCCTGAGAGAAAAGAAGTCCCACAACACATTGTGGAGAGGATTCAGCAGGTAGATTTAAAGGGCAGAAAGAAGTTCTCAAGCACCTTTAAAAAGTCTTTCATTTATATTCCTACAGTAGAAAAGTCTTTGCCCCGTATCGATATTATCGTTGGAGCGAGCTATTCAAGTAGTATTAATGCAAAAACTCAGATGATATACAGCTCTATGGCTGCGATTGCTATTGCTGAAAAGTTAACTAAATCAGGAGTAAATTACAGAATCGTTGCATCCTATCCCGTTGAAACAACAGGTGGCGGTACAAGAAAGAAAGTATTTACTTTTGTAACAGTTAAAAAGGAAGGTGAGCCATTCGACAGGAATAAAATAGCCATTTTGCTTAGTGATGGAAGGCAGTTTAGGTTTCAGCAGTTCAAGGGATTTTTAGCTTCTATGTTTGACGCAGGGTATGATTCAAGTATTAATCCAAGTACAATTGGAAGTGCTATTTATGATGCAGACCTTGTAAAAGATGCTTATTTAGAATATCTTGGTAAGCAGGATAACCCTGAAGACAGAGCAGCAGCCGAAAATAGAAACAGCAAAATAGTTTTCAATGGAGCTTTGAATGAAGCTCAGGCGAGACAACAATATAACAACATAATCAGTACAATATCTAAGCTATGACCATAGAACAACAAAAAATGATTGAAAAATACCGTGGAGAGTTTGCAGACAACTGCAAAAAGTTTTCCGCATGGGGTAGTGAGAGGGATTGCTCTTTTAGCCTTTACAAGAGTAAAAATGCTGAGGATATGAACTATACTATGGTAGTTACTTCTGTTACAGGTCTTAGTGATGACTTGCAGACTTATGTTGAAACGGTTAATTTGATGGTAGAGCCTGATGGAAATGTGATTAAAATGGGGGATGTATTTGAGCCAAGTCAGGTGGTTGCTTATGTTGAACAACTTGAAAAAATTGATTAATGGGTAAATTATTAACAGTATTGGGTGTTCCTGAGGCAAAACAAGCTAAGTTGCCTGCAAGCGTTTTCACAGCTGAAAAGATAGTGGATGGGCTTCAGCGTGCTTATGCTTCTGCCCCTGAATCATTTAAAAAAGACCAATTGGCGTTGGCTATATCAGAATCAGTAAGAATAATGATGGCTAAAGTACAGCCATATCTTATTGAAGAAAAAAAGGAAGAAGAAGTGAAAAAGGAAGACGCAAAGCTCCCACAAGAGACACGCATGCCTGAACCTCCTACTCCTGACGAAGAGCCTCCGATGCCAAAACCCGAAGACGAACCCAAGCCTGAGGAAAAGCCTAAAGAGGAAGAAAAGCCAAAGAGAAAACAAAAGCCTACTCCTCCGCCTACAACCCCTGAAGCTCCACAGCCACCTAAAGCACCAAAGCCAAAGGATGACGATGGAGGCGATTCAGGTAATCCTACAGATGAGCCAATGACATGTGATGAGATAAAAGATGCAATAAAAGGATTAAATTTAATTGCTAAAATGGGTGATTCTGAGGCTGCCGACATCATAAAACAACTTAAAATAAAATTGAAAAATCAAAACTGTAAATAAATTTTTATGGCAACTGCACTGAAATTAAAAAACGACATTAAAAAGCTGAAAGCAGCAATTGGCAGCAAGGCTACCCCAAAGTCTTTTGTACCTAAGCTAAAAGCTCAATTAGACAAGGCTGAAAACGAACTTGCTTCCCTGAAAAAAAGCGGAAGACCAAGGAAAACAAGCACTACAAAAGGTACTGAAAAGACCCTTACTGCGCTTCAGAAGTTGATTCAGAAGAAGAAATATGGCGTTTATCAGGGCGCAGGCGTTGACCTTAAAAAGGATGCAGGAGAAGGCGCATTTGCCACAGGTAGGCGTGTTTCTAAGGGATTGAAGTCAAATCAATGGGGTGACAAATCCGACAATAAGGGCAATGTGTACTATGAGTACAGACCTAACCGTTTGGATGTAAAGCAACCTAAAAAGAAGCAGACATATCCTAAGTTGGAAAAAGGTGGTAAAGTCTATTCAACTGACATGCAACCTCACTTCAGTGGTAATGATAGATACATGGTAAAAACAGATAAAGGAGAAGAAACATTTATATCAGTAAAAGAATTTAACGACTACATCAAAAAATTAGAAAACGAAGGTTACAAGAGAATGGCTGATGGTGGCATGATGGCGAAGGGTGGTGAAGTTAAATATAAGGATGTTAATGGTATAGAAAGGTCAATAAATTTTGTAAAAGAGGAAAATAGATTGAGTTATTATGATGATATAAGGGAAAGAAAAGAAATAGCAGCGTTCATCAACGATAGTTCAAAAATAGTAACACCTTCGGGGTCAAATGTTTTTCCAAATCCGATAGCTAAAGCAGTTATTAAGTGGTCAAAAAAGAATGGGTATAAATTTATTCAAGATGATAAAGAATATGCTGACGGTGGCATGATGGCGAAGGGTGGGCAAATTTCAGGTACTTTCAAATTTATCGTATATAAAACTGAAGGGAATAATTTTGTTTCAACTCAATTGAAGGGTGTTTCTCCTAATAATGTAATGATTAAAGGAGTAGAAGGAAAATTAAAAGGAAATGATTATAATTCAGCAGAAAATGTTGCTTATGTTATTTTAGATGAGCATGATTACATTGACAGAGTTGAAATAGTAAAGGTTGGAGCAAGTGTTTTAAAAAACAAAAAAGTTGCAGCAATTAATAGAGACAAAGATGATAAAAATAGATTTTCTGTTGATTACTATGCTAAAGGTGGCTACATGGCTGATGGTGGTGAAGTAGGCAAAGGGTTTTACATAAGGGAAATGAAAGAAAAACTTAGTAAAATGTTCCCTGATTCCTTTGGTTTCACAGTAGGAAACTTCAGCAAAGAGGGAGATTTATTTAAGAATAGTTCTGCTTTGATAGTTGATACAAATAGTCCGTTTAATGGGTTGCAGGATTCAGAAATAAAATCAAATCTGTTTTTCCCTCAGTATAAAAGAGACCATGACATCAGGTTCAGAATATATCAAGGTGGTGAAAACACTTATTTCTACTTCCTTTTAGAATCTGAGAATGGAGACCAATACATAGGTCAATTCGGATTCAAAGACGAAGGTGATGTTTCTGCCGATTATATTACTCGATTCATTGCTTTCTTAATGGAGCAGTATGGTTTGCCGTTTGAAGTCAAGCACAGCGTAATGGCTAAAGGCGGTTACATGGCAGGTGGCGGAGAAATGCACAAAGCTGACTATTTCAAGGATGGCGGAAAGGTTTTCTCTGAGAAAGAGCTAAAAGAAATTTTAGACGAAGCACTTGGTCATTTTTATCAAGGTTTGAATCAGATTGACTTAGCCATGAGATACCTTGAAGTAAAAGGTCAGGGAGGTCTTAAAACTCCGTTGTCAAACAAGTTAAAATTGGATGACCTGAGAGAATCAGTAGAAAAAATTGATGAGTATATATCTAAATAATATAATATGAAGTTGTTCACTAAGGACATAGATAAAAAGCTGTTTGCTCAGTTTGAAAAAGGTTCTGACCTTGAAAGTCAGATGGTAGTTGCTAAAATATTCAACCCCTATGGGCGTGGAGTATGGTACATATTAAATTCAGACCCATCCGACCCCGACTATCTTTGGGCTATTGTAGACTTATTCGATGTTGAAGCAGGTAGCGTTAGCCGTAGTGAGTTAGAAAGCATTAAAGTACCCCCTTTCAGGTTGCCACTTGAGAGGGATATGTATTTTGAGCCAATCAACGCAGCGGAACTCTACCGTGGTCTTCGTGCAGGTAAAACTTACGCTGAAGGCGGAGAAATCAGCATAGAAGCTCAGAATAAAGACATGCTAATAAACTACGCAGAGGAATTGGAGCATCACATAAAAGAGTTTGAAGAAGCTGCAAAGGGTGCAGAAAAAGTAATGCCTTGGGTTATTGCCAAGATTGAGCGTGCTTCTACTGACCTGTCCGATGTTACCCATTACCTTGCAAGTGAAAACGAAAAGCGTAGAGAATATGGTGATGGAGAGGATGAAGAAGAGTATGCAAATGGCGGAGAAGTAAAATGGGAAAATGCTCATTATGGTGATAACGCATTGGTTGTATCAGAAAACAAGATGGGTGTTATTATAAAGCCCTATGGTCGCAAGTTTCACCTAAAATTTGCTGATGGAACAGAAAAAACCTACGATGCAAATGAGCTGAAGTTCTTCAAGGACATGGATGACTTTGACATGGGTGGCGAAGTAGAAGGCGTTGACCTTTTTGAGGACTATGAAAACATACCTGAGAAGGTACAGCAAGTATTAGACAACTATGCTGATGCTTTTGAGGATGGAGATTACAAAGAGCTTGAAAAAGCCAACAAAGCCCTTCTTAAAATTGGCTATACATTTGATTATGGCTTAGACGGGCAAGCCTATGACCTTAGAAAGGTTGGAGAAAAAGGCAAGTCTGACAGCTATGCAAGAGGCGGTGAAATAACAGTAAAAGTTGGAGATAAAGTAAAAAGCAAAAGTGGAGTTGATGGGGAGGTTTATGAATCAACAGGAACTTTCTTCAAGCTACAAGACAAATATGGCAACAAGAATACTAAATTTTACAGTACAAGAGACTTCAAACGTTCAGATATAAAATCCATGAGTTTAGGTGGAATGACAGCAGGACGTTGGTACAGAGATAAAAGTGGAGAAGAGTTTAGATTTATCGGTAAAGTTGATTCAGGCGAAAACAAAGACAAATTATTATTTACTGATGGTCAGAAAAAAGTTTTTAAGACGTTGGATGATTTTGAAGGTGGCAGACCAAAAGAAAATAAGTTCTTCGGTTTATTTCCTGACGGTGGCATGATGGCGAAGGGTGGCATTGTTGCTATTGAGAAAAAAGGAGATAAAAAAGTAGCAACAATAATTCACAACGGAAATGTTTTTTTTGTAGAATATTATATTGATAATCCCGAAATCAAGCATATAAAAGGTGATGATGCTAATACCTATTTTAGTGTTGTTGATAATAAGTATTCATACGGCAAATCTGACAAAGAATACATAGCAGTTACAAAGAAGTTAATCAACGCAATAAAAAATAATAAAGTTGCTTATTACGAAGAGGGCGGTAAAATGGCTATGGGTGGTAAAGTTAAATTTGCCGACAAAGTAAAATCCATCAAAGCAAGCCTTTTAGAGCGTAAAAAAGTTTCTCCAAAGGTTCAGAAAGACTACGGTAAAACTTACAGTCCAAAGGAAGCTGAGGAATCCGCAAAGCGTATCGTGGGTGCTATGACTGCCAAAGAACGCCTGATGGCAAAAAGAAAAAAAGGTAAAAAATGAGCGCACAGTACGACCAAATAATATATGATACAGCAATAAAGCAAGGTTTTAGCCCGACAGCTGCAAAGTTTGTTGTGGCTCAAGCTCGTTTTGAATCTGCTGACTATACCTCAAATGTGTTTAAAAATAATCTGAACACAAGTGGGATGAAATATATCGGTCAGCCGCTTGCAACCCGTGGTACTCTTGCACCTACAAACGAGAGAAGTGCAGTATGCCGTAGTGGGGGTGTTTGCCGTAATTCTGACCATTATGCAAAGTTTGCAAGCG
>Ga0315901_10002307_pt1 | contig 26409 bp, 20 predicted proteins | sample LakEriMetagenome_10_FD_203761 | JGI IMG/M metagenome (GOLD analysis project Ga0315901, IMG submission 203761) | Freshwater fungal communities from buoy surface, Lake Erie, Ohio, United States - Buoy 2 MA116 | ecosystem: Environmental > Aquatic > Freshwater > Lake | place: USA: Lake Erie, Ohio...
TGGGTTCGCGAGCGATGTCTCGAACCTCGCCAGGATCGTCACGCTGAACAACCTGATCCTGCAGACCAGTGACAAGCCGGGTCAGCTGACGCTCGATGCCACCGCCAAGACCTTCCGCTACCTCGACCTCGAGGAGGTCGAGCGCACCCGCAAGGCTCAGGCCAAATCGGCTCCGGGGGCGAAATGATGCTGCAACGGCTGCTGCTCATCGTCGGTCTCGGGCTGGCACTCGGCGCCTGCGGCGATTCGCAGGAAGAGTTGCGAAGCTGGATGGAACAGCAGCGTGCCTCGACGCCGCTGCTGCGCGACAAGCTGCCGGAACCCAAGCGTTTCGAGCCTTTCCGCTACGACAACGCGGGTGTCGCCGATCCGTTCTCGCCGAACAAGATCACGCTGGCCAGCGATCAGCCGGTGGCGGCACGGCCCACGAACGGACCGCGGCCGGACACCAACCGGCGGCGCGAGCCACTCGAGAGCTTTCCGCTCGACAACATCCGGATGGTCGGGCATGTGACCAGTGGAGGGCAGTCCTATGCCCTGCTGCAGGTCGAGGCGGTGGTCTACCAGGTCAGGGTCGGCAATTACGTCGGTCCGCACTTCGGACGGATCGTCAAGGTCACCGAGAGCGAGGTGACCGTGCGTGAGATGGTCCAGGACGGGGCCGGCGAATGGGCCGAGCGCGAGAACGCGCTGCGACTCGCGGAGGGTACGAAATGAGGGTTGATCCTGGGTTCAGGCCGCCTGTTGCGGGCGCTGCCGCGCGACAGGTGGTCTGTGTAGGGCTGGCGTTGATCGCGATGCTGGGTGTGATCGCCCCGTCGGTGCAGGCACAGTCGCGTGGCGCACCGGCGAGCGGCGCGGCGTCGCCAGCGGTCGAGGTCTCACCGGTATCCCGCCCGGGGACTCCACCGGCTGCGGCGCCCGCAAGTCCGGCCGCGCCCGCCAGCGCGGCGTCGGCACCGGCGAGCCCGGCGGCGGCGGCGGCGGCGAATCCTGCCTCCGCGGCCGCGAGCCCGGTCGCCAGCGCGCCGCCTTCGTCGGCTGGTCCCGCCGTGGCCTCGCCCAACGCCGTCGAAAGCGTCACCAGCGTGGCGCAGGGGCCGGGGACCGTGCTGCGGATCCGCATGAAGAGCGCGCCTGCGGCGCAGCCGGGCGGCTTTTCGATCAACAATCCGCCGCGCATCGCGCTGGATTTCCCGGATACCGAGAACAAGGTCGGACAGTCGTCGATCGAGATGGTCCAGGGCGATGTGCGCAACGTCGCGATCGTGCAGTCCGGTGGGCGTGTGCGCGTCGTGCTGAACCTGAAGCGGCCGCTTGCCTACACCACATCGATCGAAGGCAACACCGTGCTGGTGGCGCTGTCACCGGTGGCGGGGGACGCGCCGCCAGCAGCGGCGGCGACCACCTTCGCCCCGGCGCGTGCCGAGGCGGCCTCCGGCGTCGCGTTGCGTGACATCGATTTCCGTCGCGGGCGTGCGGGCGAAGGCAGGGTCGTGGTCGACCTGTCGAGCCCCGGCGTCGGGGTCGACATCCGGCAACAGGGCCAGAACCTGGTCGTCGACTTCATGAAGAGCCGGCTCCCCGACAACCTGCGACGCGTGCTCGACGTGACCGACTTCGGCACGCCGATCCGCTCGGTTCGCGCGAGCCAGCAGGGCGACGTCGCCCGGCTGGTGATCGAACCGCAGGGCACCTGGGAACACAACGCCTACCAGAGCGACAATCAGTTCGTCATCGAGGTCAAGCCGCTGCGCGAGGATCCCAACCAGCTCGGCGGACGCGCGGGCTACCGCGGCGAGCGCCTGTCGCTGAACTTCCAGAACGTCGACGTGCGTGCGCTGCTGCAGGTGATCGCCGACTTCACGAACCTGAACATCGTCACCAGCGATTCGGTGACCGGCAACGTGACGCTGCGCCTGAAGGATGTGCCCTGGGATCAGGCGCTCGACATCGTGCTGCAGTCGAAGGCGCTCGACATGCGGCGCAGTGGCAACGTGATCCTGATCGCGCCGCGCGAGGAACTGGCCGCCAAGGAAAAGCTCGATCTCGAAGCCCGTCAGCAGATCGCCGACATCGAGCCTCTGCGCACCGAGGTCTTCCAGCTCAACTACCAGAAGGCCGAGAACCTCGCCAAGCTGCTGTCGAGCGACAAGCAGCGGGTGCTGTCCAAGCGCGGCAGCGCGGTCTTCGATGCTCGCACCAACAAGCTCTTCGTGCAGGATGTCTCGGCGCGTCTCGAGGATGTGCGCAAGCTGATCGCGCAGGTCGACATCACGGTTCGGCAGGTGCTGATCGAGGCACGCATCGTCGAGGCCGACGACAAGTTCTCGCGCAACCTCGGCGCCCGGCTAGGGTTCAACGATGTGTCCTCGACGGTCTACCGTACCGTCGGCGTCACCGATCCGGTGACCGGTACGCTGACCGCGGCCAACGTGCCGGTCTACGGCGCGGGGCAGCGGCTTGCGGGCAGTGCGTACACGACGATCTCGGGCAACCTGCGCGGCCTGGCTGATCTTTCCTCGCAGAACGGCACCGATCTCAGCGGCATCAACGCCCAGGGGCTCGGTCGCCTGACTGCCCTCGACAACACCAATTTCGTGAACCTGCCGGCGCCGACGATCGCCGGCTTCAACCCGGCCACCTTCGCGATCAGCCTGTTCGGCTCGAGCCTCACCCGGTTCGTGAACCTCGAGCTCTCCGCCCTCGAGGCCGACCAGCGCGGCAAGGTGATCTCCAGCCCGCGCGTGCTCACCGCCGACCAGAGCAAGGCGATGATCGAGCAGGGCACCGAACTGCCCTTCCAGCAGGCGACCTCCAGCGGTGCCACCGCGATCCAGTTCCGCAAGGCGAGCCTGCGGCTCGAGGTGACGCCGCAGATCACGCCCGAAGGCAACGTGATCCTCGAGGTTGCGGTCAACCGTGACCAGGTCGGCCAGCTGACGCCCGCGGGCTTCGCGATCGATACCCGCGCCGTGCGCACGCAGGTGCTGGTCGAAAACGGCGGCACCGTGGTGATCGGCGGCATCTACGAGCAGTTCGAGCGCAACCAGACCAACAAGGTGCCCTTCCTCGGCGATCTCCCGCTGGTCGGCAACGCCTTCAAGAACAATCTCAAGCGCAACGATCGTACCGAACTGCTGGTCTTCCTGACCCCGCGCGTGGTCACCGATACCGCGATCGCCCGCTGAAGCCCGTTACCATTGCCGCGCGTGTGAACCTGCCTCGGATGGCGCCCATGATGTCTGCCCGTGAATCCTCCTTCCTTTCCCGCTGGCTGATGCGCGCCGGCTGCGTACTGGCCTCGCTGGCGCTGGTCGCCTGCGGTGGCGGCGGCGGCGCCGGTGCGGGCGGTCAGGGCTCGACCGGTTCCGGATCGTCGGCGACCGGACCGGCCTCGCTGGTGCTGCTGACCAGCGCGCCCACGATCGGCTCGGACGGTCGCTCGACGGCCACGATCAGCGCCGTGGTCAAGGACGCCGGCAATCGCACGATGCTCAACCAGGATGTGGTGTTCTCCACCACCGATGTCGGCGCCACGCTGCAGGTCAACAGCCAGCGCACCGATCTCAGCGGCACCGCGACCGCCACGCTGTCGATTTCCGAGCCTGCCAACCGAGAGATCGCGGTACGCGCGGTGACCGGGAGCCTCGAAAGCACGATCCGGGTCGCTGTCACCGGCACGCAGCTCGCGATCAGCGGCCCGGCCAATCTGGTGGCCGGCGCGCCCAACGAGTACACGGTGAGCCTGCGCAACTCGGCCGGCAGCCCCATCGTCGGACGCGCCGTGAGCATCGCCTCGGCCGCCGGCAACAGCCTGTCGGCAGGCTCGGTGGTCACCGACAGCGCGGGCCAGGCGCGTGTCCAGGTCACCGGCTCGCGCTCCGGGGCCGACACGATCACCGCCTCCTCGACGTTGGGCGCGAGCGCCTCGCTGTCGGTGCAGGTCTCGGGAACGCTGCTCAGCTTCCTGGCGCCGACAGCGTCCTCGGAGCCGCAGGTCTCCACCGCGGTGCCGATCCGGGTGCGTTACCTGATCGATGGTGTCGCGCAGGTCGGCCAGACGGTCACGTTCCTGTCGACCCGCGGCACCGTGACCTCGACCAACGTGACCACCGATGCCGCCGGCGAGGCCTCGACCACGCTCAGTTCGCCTACCGCGGGCCTGGCCACGCTGACCGCGCTCGCCGGCTCGGTGTCGAACACCCAGCGCGTGGAATTCGTGAGCCGCACCGCGAGCAAGATCAGCCTGCAGTCGAGCCCGGCGAGCGTCGGCGTCAACCTGTCGGCCACCGGGACCAATTCGAGCCAGCTGATCGCAGTGGTGCGCGATGCGGCCGACAATCCGATCAATGGCGCCACCGTCAGCTTCTCGGCGATCGCCGATCCGAGCAACGGTCGCATCGAGCCGGCCACCGCCACCACCGACAGCTCGGGTGTCGCCTCGGTGGCCTTCTTCCCGGGGGCCAACTCCACCGGCAACCGGCAGATCATCGTGCGTGCCGCGGTGACCGCCTCGGCGATCTCGGCCGACACCACGCTTACGGCCTCGCAGCAGGAGCTGGTGGTTCGCATCGGTACCGGCAACCAGATCGAGACCTCGGAAGCCACGCGCTACATCATGCCCTGGACAGCGGCGGTCACCGACAGTGCCGGCAACCCGGTGGTGGGCGCGGTCGTGCAGGCCTCGCTCGTCGGCGTGCGTTTCTTCAAGGGGCGCTACTTCTGGACCGGGGCGGTGTGGTCGACCCGGGGCGCGACCTCCGACGTCGTGCCATGGGCCTGCGAGAGCGAGGATACCAATGGCAACCTGCGTCTGGATCCGGGCGAGGACCGCGACGGTGACGGCGCGCTCGAGCCGGCCAACGTGGCGGTGGTGCGGGTGGTGTCGACCGACGGGCGCACCGATGCCAGCGGCTTCGCCAACATCCAGGTCGAGTACCCGCGGGAGTACGCCAACTGGACCCAGGTGCGGCTGCGGGTGACCATCACCGCGATCGCAGGCACCGAGGTGTCGTCCGAGCGCACCTTCTCGCTGCCGGTGCTGGCGGCGGACATCGGTTCCGAAACCATCCTGCCGCCGGGTGCCGCGTCGCCCTTCGGCGTGGTCGGCGATTGCTTCGTGCCCAATTGAGATCGGGCGCGCAACCCGGGGGCGGCGGGCCCCGGGTGCACGCCTGCTGCTAAGCTTGGCGGCATGGCCGAGCCCGTCGTCCCCGACGAACCCCTTCCCCCCGACGATCCGGATCTGCCCGGCGATGCGCCGGTCTGCCTGATCGGCATGATGGGCAGCGGCAAGTCGACCGCCGGGCGCCGCATCGCATCCTTGCTCGGGCGTCGTTTCCTCGACGCCGATCGCGAGCTGGAGGCGCGGTGCGGAGTGCCGATCACCACGATCTTCGAGCTCGAGGGCGAGGAAGGGTTCCGGCGTCGCGAGTCGCAGATGCTCGAGGAACTGAGTGCCCGACCCGGGGTCGTGCTTGCCACGGGCGGCGGCGTGGTCACGGTGGCGCGCAACCGTGAGCTGCTGCGCAGTCGCTGTTTCACGATCTACCTGCAGGCAGGCGCTGCCGAGCTCTGGCACCGCCTGCGCAACGATCGGGTACGCCCCCTGCTGCGTACCGCCGATCCGCGGGCTCGCATCACCGAACTGGTCACGGTGCGCGATCCGCTCTACCGTGCGAGCGCGCACCGTCTGGTGCGCACCGGTCGTCACCCGGTCGAGCGTACCGCGCTCGACATCCTGGCGGCGTTGCCGCCGCGTTTCCATCCTGCCGCAACCAGCCCATGAGATCGCTCGAGGTATCGCTCGCCGAACGCAGTTATCCGATCCTGATCGGACCTGGCCTGCTCGACCGCTGCGAGCCGCTCGACGCGCTGGTCGCCGGCCGGCAGGTGGCGATCGTCACCGACGATGTCGTCGCGCCGCGCTACCTCGCCCGGCTGCGCGGCGCGCTGGGCAGCACCCCGGCAGCGCTGTGCGAGGTGGTGCTGCCGGCGGGCGAGGCGCACAAGACCTGGGACAGCCTGAACCGGATCTTCGATGCCCTGCTGGCAGCGCGTTTCGACCGCGGCTGCCTTCTGCTGGCGCTAGGGGGCGGGGTCATCGGGGACATGGCGGGCTTCGCTGCGGCGGTCTACCAGCGTGGGGTCGACTTCGTGCAACTGCCCACGACGCTGCTGGCGCAGGTCGACTCCTCGGTGGGCGGCAAGACCGCGATCAACCATCCGGCGGGCAAGAACATGATCGGCGCCTTCCACCAGCCCCGGCTGGTGATCGCCGACACCGAGACCCTGCGCACGCTGCCGGCCCGCGAGTTGTCGGCGGGTCTGGCCGAGGTGATCAAGCACGGTGCCATCGCCGACACCGACTACCTGGCCAGCATCGAGCGCGACCTCGAGGCGCTGCGCCGCTGTGAGGCCGAGGCGATGGCGGCTGCGATCGCCCGCAGCTGCGAGATCAAGGCCGATGTGGTCGCCCGCGACGAGCGCGAGGGCGGGCTGCGGGCCATCCTGAACTTCGGTCATACCTTCGGACACGCGATCGAGGCGGGCACCGGTTTCGGCAGCTGGCTGCATGGCGAGGCGGTGGGCGCGGGCATGGTGCAGGCGGCCGATCTCTCCTGCCGGCTCGGACTGCTTGCGCGCGCCGACGCCGATCGGCTGGCGGCGCTGATCGCGCGTGCCGGGTTGCCGGTACGCGCGCCCGATTGGCCCCTGGCCGAGTGGATCGCGCTGATGAGCGTCGACAAGAAGGCCGAGCAGGGCACGCCCCGCTTCGTGCTGCTCGACGGGCTCGGTCGTGCCCTGCTGCGGCGCGCGCCCGAGAAGGCGCTGCGCGAGACGCTGGTAGCCTGCGCGGTGGCTGCCTGAGTGCCGCGCCCGGTTGCGCGGGCTCCCGGTGAACCGCAGCCGATGACGCTCGCCGACCGCCGTCGCGCCCCCTGGGCCGCCGACCCGGCGGCGACTCGCGGCCGGCGGCATCCGGAGGGCCCGGCCGCGCCGCGCACCGAGTTCCAGCGTGACCGCGACCGTATCGTGCACTGCACCGCCTTCCGGCGCCTCGAGTACAAGACCCAGGTTTTCGTCAACCACGAGGGCGATCTCTTCCGGACGCGGCTGACCCACTCGATCGAGGTGGCACAGATCGCACGCTCGATCTCGCGCCGCCTCGATCTCGACGAGGATCTGGTGGAGGCGATCTCGCTGGCGCACGACCTCGGGCATACGCCCTTCGGCCATGCCGGACAGGACGCTCTCGACGCCTGCATGGCGCCCTGGGGAGGCTTCGAACACAACCTGCAGTCGCTGAGGGTGGTCGACGAGCTCGAGCAGCGCTACGGCGCCTTCGACGGCCTGAACCTGTGCTTCGAGACGCGCGAGGGCATCCTGAAGCACTGCTCGCGCGTCCGCGCGCTGGCGCTCGGCGACGTGGGTGTGCGCTTCCTGCAGGGCGGACAGCCCACGCTCGAGGCGCAGGTGGCCAACCTCGCCGACGAGATCGCCTACGATCACCATGACATCGACGATGGCCTGCGCTCGGGCCTGCTGAATCCCGCGGAGCTCGAGGCGGTCGAACTCTTCGCGGGTCATGCGGCCCAGGTTCGGGCGCGCTTTCCGGGACTCGGCGGGCGGCGGGTGGTCCATGAGGTGCTGCGCGGGATGATCGCCGAGCGCATCGACGATCTGGTGGCGCAGTCCGAGGAGCGGCTGCGTGCCGCATCGCCACGCGATGTCGACGCCGTGCGCCGCAGCCCGCCGCTCGCGGCCTTCTCGGCACCGCTGAAGGCGCGCGTCGCGCCGCTCAAGCGCCTGCTGCGCGAGCGGCTCTACCGGCATGCGCGGGTGGTGGCGGTGATGGACGAGGCGCGCGCGCTGGTGGCGCACCTGTTCGAGCGTTTCCTGGCCGATCCCGGGCTGCTGCCCGAGGAGCACCGGATCCGGAACGAGGCGATTGGCCCGAGGGCGGTCGCCGACTATATTGCCGGCATGACCGATCGCTTCGCGATCCGCGAGTACCTGCGTGTGGCGGGCGATGCGCCGCCATTGCGTGCGCTGCTGGTCTCGCCGCTGTCGGGCGGCACCGCGCCGCCGCGCGGCGATCCGGGCCCTGGCGGCCCGCCCTGACCGGGAGATTCCCATGGTCCCCTCGCGAGGCGTGGCGGCGCTGCTCAATCTCGGGCACGCGATCGACCACATGTTTCTGCTGATCTTCGCGACCGCGGTCGGGGCGATCGCCGCCGAGTTCGGTGTGCAGCGCTGGGAGGATCTGATGCCCTTCAGCGCCGGCGCCTTCCTGCTCTTCGGGCTGGGCTCGCTGCCGGCCGGGCGCCTCGGTGACCTGTGGGGGCGGCGCGCGATGATGCTGCTCTTCTTCTTCGGGATGGGTCTGTCGGCGATGCTGGTGGCGCTCACCACCGGCCCCTGGTCGATGGCCGCGGCGCTCACGCTGCTGGGTGCCTTCTCGTCGATCTACCACCCGGTAGGCATCCCGATGCTAGTGCAGGGTGCCCGCAATCCCGGGATCACCATCGGCTTCAACGGTCTGGTGGGCAATCTCGGCATCGCGATCGCGGCGCTGGTCACCGGGCTGCTGGTCAAGTACTTCGGCTGGCGCAGTGCCTTCGCGCTGCCCGGGCTGGTGTCGATCGCCGCCGGCGTGGCCTTCGCGATGGTCGCGCCACGCGAGAGCGAGCCGCCGGCGCGCCGGACCTCGACCGTGAAGGTGCTGCCGCGCTCGGTGATGCTGCGCATCGTGGTCATCATGACGATCACCGCGATCACCGGCAGCCTGCTCTTCAACTTCACCACCAATGGCAACGGCGAACTGCTGCGCGAGCGCTTCGCGGGCATCGTCGAGGATCCGGCCACCCTCGGGCTGCTGCTCGCCTCGGTGTACGCGGTCGCCTCGCTCGCGCAGATCGTCGTCGGGCGGCTGATCGACCGCTATCCCCTCAAGCGGATCTATGTCGGTGTGGTGATGCTGCAGGCGCCGTTGCTGCTGCTGGCCGCCAACGCGCAGGGCTGGTGGCTGTTCGCGCTGCAGATCGCGATCATGGTGTCGATCTTCGGCGCCATCCCCTTCACCGACGCGATGGTCGTGCGCTACGTCGACGATCGCATGCGCTCGCGCGTCTCGGGCATCCGCATCGGCGTGTCCTTTGGCGTGAGTTCGCTCGCGGTCTGGGCGCTCGGCCCGCTGGTGAAATCCTCGGGCTTCGGCTGGCTGCTCGGTCTGATGGCCGGGATCGCGGTCGTGACGCTGGCCTGCGCGCTGATGCTGCCGGATGCCCGCCAGACCAACCCTGCCGCCCAGGCCTCCTGATGGCCGGGCGCCCGCGCCGCCATCGTGCCCCCACGGTCCCGGAGAACCGACATGCCGATCTATGAACTGCGCACCTACGATGTCATCGTGGGCAAGATGGCCGAGGTGGTCGAGCTGTACCGCACCGAAGGCTACCCCGCCATCGAGCGCCACCCGAAGCGCCTGGTCGGCTACTTCACGGGCGACATCGGGGCGCTGAATCAGCTGGTCCACCTCTGGAAGTTCGACGACGATGCCGATCGGAGGGCTTTCTGGTCGGCGCTTTTCGCCGATGAAGCCTTCATGGCCTTTGCCCGCAAGCTGCGTCCGCTGCTGCGCGGCCAGGATAACAAGCTCCTGATGGGCGCGCCCTGGGGGCCGCAGCCCTGAGCGTTCCGGGGGCCGGCCAGGCTCCCGATGCGACCCGCAGATCCGAGCCTGGCACTCGGATTGCTTCAATTCCCGCAGACGCCCTTGTATAGTGCAAGGTTCGTCCGCGTTCGCTTCGCTGCACCGCCGCATGATCGGCGAGCGCAGCCATGGCGGGCGCACAGGTCATCGACAGGCTTGGGATCATGCGGAGCGCCGGGATGCACAGCGAGCACCAACTTGGGTCGGATTCGGTCGTTCAGGTTTCGTCGGCGCAGGCGCCGACGGCTTTCGGCCTCTACGATCCCGCCCACGAGCACGATGCCTGCGGCGTGGGTTTCGTGGCCCACATCAAGGGCAAGAAGAGTCACCGGATCATCGAGCAGGGGCTGCAGATCCTGTGCAACCTCGATCACCGGGGTGCGGTCGGTGCCGATCCGCTGATGGGCGACGGCGCGGGCATCCTCACCCAGATTCCCGATCAGTTATTCCGCGAGGAAATGGCCCGCCAGGGCGTCACGCTGCCGCCGGCGGGCGAGTACGGCGTGGGCATGGTCTTCCTGCCCAAGGAGCACGCCTCGCGTCTGGCCTGCGAGCAGGCACTCGAGCGGGCGGTGCGTGCCGAGCGCCAGGTGCTGCTCGGCTGGCGCGACGTGCCGGTCGACCGCGAGATGCCGATGTCGCCCACGGTCCGCGCCAAGGAGCCGGTGCTCCGTCAGGTGTTCATCGGCCGCGGCCCCGACGTCATGGTCACCGATGCGCTCGAGCGAAAACTCTACGTCATCCGCAAGATGGCCAGCCATGCGATCCAGGCGCTCGACCTGAAGTACGGCAAGGAGTACTTCGTGCCGTCGATGTCGGCGCGCACGATCGTCTACAAGGGGCTGCTGCTGTGCGGTCAGGTCGGCCAGTACTACCGCGACCTCCAGGATCCGCGCTTCGTGTCGGCGCTGGCGCTGGTGCACCAGCGCTTCTCGACCAACACCTTCCCCGAGTGGCCGCTCGCGCATCCCTACCGGCTGGTGGCGCACAACGGCGAGATCAACACCGTCAAGGGCAACTACAACTGGCTGCGGGCCCGCGAGGGCGTGATGCGCTCGCCGGTGCTGGGTGAGGATCTCGCCAAGCTCTACCCGATCGTCTACGCCGGGCAGTCCGACACCGCCACCTTCGACAACTGCCTCGAGCTGCTGGTGATGGCGGGCTACCCGATCGCCCACGCGATGATGATGATGATCCCTGAGGCGTGGGAGCAGCACACGCTGATGGACGAGAAGCGTCGGGCCTTCTACGAGTTCCACGCGGCGATGATGGAGCCCTGGGACGGGCCGGCCGCCATCGCCTTCACCGACGGCCGCCAGATCGGGGCCACGCTCGATCGCAACGGGCTGCGTCCGGCGCGCTACTGCGTCACCGATGACGACATGGTGATCATGGGCTCGGAAGCGGGGGTGCTGCCGATTCCCGAAAGCCGCATCGTCAAGAAGTGGCGCCTGCAGCCCGGCAAGATGTTCCTGATCGATCTCGAGCAGGGTCGCATCATCGATGACGCCGAGCTCAAGCACCAGCTCGCCAACAGCAAGCCCTACCGGGAGTGGATCGAGGCGATCCGCATCAAGCTCGACGAGATCGGTGCGCAGCGCGCCGATGTGCAGGTCGACGAGGCGGCCAACCGCCCGCAGGCCTCGCTGCTCGACCGCCAGCAGGCCTTCGGCTACACGCAGGAGGACATCAAGTTCCTGATGAGCCCGATGGCCCAGGCTGGCGAGGAGGCGGTGGGGTCGATGGGCAACGACTCGCCGCTGGCGGTGCTCTCCGACAAGAACAAGCCCCTCTACCACTACTTCAAGCAGCTGTTCGCGCAGGTCACCAACCCGCCGATCGATCCGATCCGCGAGCAGCTGGTGATGTCGCTGGTGTCGTTCATCGGGCCGAAGCCGAACCTGCTCGACCTGAACAACATCAACCCGCCGATGCGCCTGGAGGTCTCGCAGCCGATCCTCGACGCCGAGGACATGGCCAAGATCCGGCATATCGAGCACTACACCGACAACAAGTTCAAGGCCTTCGAACTCGACATCTGCTACCCGCTCGACTGGGGCGCCGAAGGCGTCGAGGCGCGGCTGGCCTCGCTCGCGGCACAGGCCGAAGACGCGGTGCGCTCCGGCTTCAACATCCTGATCGTGTCCGACCGGCGTGTCGCTGCCGACCAGGTCGCGATCCCGATGCTGCTGGCGATGAGCGCCGTGCATCAGCACCTGGTCGACAAGGGCCTGCGCACCAGCACCGGGCTGGTGGTCGAGACCGGATCGGCGCGGGAGGTGCATCACTTCGCGCTGCTGGCGGGCTATGGCGCCGAGGCCATCCATCCCTATGTCGCGCTCGAGACCCTGGCAGCGCTGGTCGCCGGCGGTGGCGAAAGCGCGGTGGCCAAGGCGCACAAGAACTACGTCAAGGCGATCGGCAAGGGCCTGAACAAGGTGATGTCCAAGATGGGCATCTCCACCTACATGAGCTACTGCGGCGCGCAGATCTTCGAGGCGATCGGTCTGTCGCGCGCGCTGGTCGACAAGTACTTCACCGGCACCGCTTCGAGCGTCGAGGGCATCGGCGTGTTCGAGGTGGCCGAGGAGGCGATCCGTCTGCACCAGGCCGCCTTCGGCCCCGATCCGGTGCTCGCGCAGGCGCTCGACGCCGGCGGCGAGTACGCGTTCCGGATCCGCGGCGAGGCCCACATGTGGACGCCCGACGCGATCGCCCATCTGCAGCACGGCACCCGCTCCGGCAGCTACGACACCTACCAGCAGTACGCGAAGCTGATCAACGACCAGAGCGTGCGTCACATGACGCTGCGCGGCCTGTTCGACTTCCGCTTCGACGCCTGCCAGCCGGTGCCGCTCGAGGAGGTCGAGCCGGCCACCGAGATCGTCAGGCGTTTCGCCACCGGGGCGATGTCGCTGGGGTCGATCTCGACCGAGGCGCACACCACGCTCGCGATCGCGATGAACCGCATCGGCGGCAAGAGCAACACCGGCGAGGGAGGCGAGGATGCCATGCGCTACCGCGCCGAGCTGCGCGCCGGGCGCTCCGTGATCGCCGACGGCGACACCGTGGGCAAGGTGATCGGCGCCGACCGCATCGAGGTGGACATCCCGCTGAAGGCTGGCGACTCGCTGCGCTCGCGCATCAAGCAGGTGGCCTCCGGGCGTTTCGGCGTGACCGCCGAGTACCTGGCCAGCGCCGACCAGATCCAGATCAAGATGGCGCAGGGTGCCAAGCCGGGCGAGGGCGGGCAGCTGCCGGGCCACAAGGTGTCCGATTACATCGGCATGCTGCGCTACTCGGTGCCGGGCGTCGGCCTGATCTCGCCGCCGCCGCACCACGACATCTACTCGATCGAGGATCTCGCCCAGCTGATCCACGACCTGAAGAACGCGAACCAGCGTGCCTCGATCTCGGTCAAGCTGGTGTCCGAGGTGGGTGTCGGCACGGTGGCCGCGGGGGTCTCGAAGGCCAAGGCCGACCATGTGGTGATCGCCGGTCACGACGGCGGCACCGGCGCCTCGCCGCTGTCGTCGATCAAGCATGCGGGCACGCCCTGGGAGCTCGGGCTGGCCGAAACCCAGCAGACCCTGGTGCTCAACGGGCTGCGCGGGCGTATCGTCGTGCAGGCCGACGGCCAGATGAAGACCGGCCGCGACGTGGCGATCGCCGCGCTGCTCGGCGCCGACGAGTTCGGCTTCGCCACCGCGCCGCTGGTGGTCGAGGGCTGCATCATGATGCGCAAGTGCCACCTGAACACCTGCCCGGTGGGCGTGGCCACCCAGGACCCGGTGCTGCGCAAGCGCTTCCAGGGCAAGCCCGAGCACGTGGTCAACTTCTTCTTCTTCGTGGCCGAGGAAGTGCGCGCGATCATGGCGCGCCTGGGCATCCGGCGCTTCGACGACCTGATCGGTCGCGTCGACCTGCTCGACACCCGTCGCGGTGTCGCCCACTGGAAGGCGCGCGGGCTCGACTTCTCGCGGGTGTTCGCCACGCCGCCGGTGCCGGCCGAGGCGCCGCGCCGCTGCGTGGCCAGCCAGGACCACGGCCTCGACGCAGCGCTCGATCGTCGCCTGATCGAGCTCGCCCGGCCGGCGCTCGAGCGCGGCGAGAAGAGCTCCTTCATCCTGCCGATCCGGAACGTCAACCGCACGGTGGGCACGATGCTCTCGGGGGAGGTCGCGCTGCGCCACGGCCACGACGGCCTGCCCGACGACACCATCCATGTGCAGTTCAACGGCACCGCGGGTCAGAGTTTCGGTGCCTTCCTGGCGCGCGGTGTCACGCTCGATCTGGTCGGCGAAGGCAACGACTATGTCGGCAAGGGGCTGTCGGGCGGGCGCATCATCGTGCGTCCGACCAACGACTTCCGCGGTCGTGCCGACGAGAACATCATCGTCGGCAATACCGTGATGTACGGCGCGATCGAGGGCGAGGCCTTCATCAGCGGTGTGGCCGGCGAGCGCTTCTGCGTGCGCAATTCCGGTGGCACCGCGGTGGTCGAGGGCACCGGCGATCATGGCTGCGAGTACATGACCGGCGGCACGGTCGTGGTGCTCGGCCAGACCGGCCGCAATTTCGCCGCCGGCATGTCCGGGGGCGTGGCCTATGTCTACGACCCCGCCGGCGAGTTCGAGAAGCGCTGCAACCTCGCGATGGTCGCGCTCGAGCCGGTGCTCTCCACCGCCGAGCAGTTCGTGGCCACCGACCCGGCGATCTGGCATCAGGGCGAGTGTGACGAGATCATCCTCAAGGGGCTGATCGAGCGTCACTTCAGCCTGACCGGCAGCCGCATGGCGCGCGAGATCCTCGACGACTGGGACGGCGCGCGCGCGCGCTTCATCAAGGTCTTCCCGACCGAGTACCGGAGGGCGCTGGGCGAGATGCACGCCAAGCGGCAGGCCGCCGGCGCACCGGCGCAGGTTGCGGCCTGAGCGGCCGCGCGGCGTCCGCGACATTTCCGGTTTTCCGAACACGCACCAACCCGAGACAGGCACCAGGATGGGCAAAGTCACCGGTTTCATGGAATTCCAGCGGCTGCAGGAAGCCTCCGAGGAGAGCGCCTCGCGGGTCCGGCACTACCGAGAGTTCGTGCTGCACCTCAGCGACGAGCAGGCCGCGCAGCAGGGCGCGCGCTGCATGGACTGCGGCATTCCGTTCTGCCAGAACGGTTGCCCTGTCAACAACATCATTCCCGACTTCAACGACCTGGTCTTCACCAGTCAGTGGCGTGCCGCACTCGACACGTTGCACTCGACCAACAATTTCCCGGAGTTCACCGGCCGCATCTGCCCCGCGCCCTGCGAGGCGGCCTGCACGCTGAACATCAACAACGATCCGGTCGGGATCAAGTCGATCGAGCACGCGATCATCGACAAGGGCTGGGCGATGGGCTGGGTGGTGCCGCAGCCGCCGGCGGCGCGCACCGGACGCCGCGTCGCGGTCGTCGGTTCCGGGCCGGCGGGTCTCGCCTGCGCGCAGCAGCTCGCCCGCGTCGGCCATGAGGTCACGGTCTTCGAGAAGAACGACCGGATCGGCGGCCTGCTGCGTTATGGCATCCCCGACTTCAAGATGGAGAAGTCGCACATCGACCGTCGGGTCGAGCAGATGCAGGCCGAGGGCGTCAGCTTCCGGACCCGGGTGCTGGTCGGCGAGCTTGGCGCCACGGCAGGCGTCGGCGATGGCTCGGCCGAGCGGATCGCGCCCGAGCAGCTGCTCGCCGACTTCGACGCGGTGGTGCTCGCCGGCGGCGCCGAGCTGCCGCGTGATCTGCCGGTGCCGGGTCGCGAGCTCGACGGTGTGCATTTCGCGATGGAGTTCCTGCCGCAGCAGAACAAGGTCATCGCCGGCGATGTCGTGTCGGGGCAGATCATGGCCACCGGCAAGCATGTCGTCGTGATCGGCGGTGGCGACACCGGATCCGACTGCGTGGGCACGAGCAACCGGCACGGTGCCGCGTCGGTCACGCAGTTCGAACTGATGCCGCAGCCGCCGGAGCGCGAGAACAAGGCGCTGACCTGGCCTTACTGGCCGGTCAAGATGCGTAGCTCGTCGTCGCACGAGGAAGGTTGCGAGCGCGACTGGGCGATCACGACCAAGGCGTTCAAGGACGATGGCAAGGGCCGCGTCAAGGCGCTGGTGGGTGCGCGGGTCGAATGGGTGCGCGACAGCGCCTCGGGCCAGATGCGCATGAGCGAGGTGCCGGGCTCCGAGTTCGAGATTCCGGCCGATCTCGTGCTCTTCGCGATGGGTTTCGTGTCGCCGGTGGGCTCGGTGCTCGAGTCCTTCGGCGTCGACAAGGACGGCCGCGGCAATGCCCGGGCCGCCACCGAAGGTGCGCGCAGCTACCACACCCGTGTGCCGAAGGTCTTCGCGGCGGGCGACATGCGGCGCGGGCAGTCGCTGGTCGTCTGGGCGATCCGCGAGGGGCGGCAGTGCGCCCAGGCGGTCGACGCCTTCCTGATGGGCGCGTCCTCGCTGCCGCGCTGACGCGGCGGCGGGGTCCGCCACTGGCGACGCGCCGCGGCAACTCGCGCCGCGGCGCCGGCCCCTGGTCGCAGGCCGGAGCGCGGAGTGGTCCGCGCTGGGAGGATGCGCTCACCGCATCCCCCGGAAGCCCGTCATGGCCGACCCCAATCTCTCCCATCCCTCGCTCATCGTCCAGATCCACCTGAGCGCAGCGCTGATCGCGCTGGTGCTGGGCGCCTGGCAACTGGTTGCCGCCCGTGGCAGCGCCCGCCACCGCGTGGTCGGCCGCGTCTGGGTGCTGGCCATGGCGATCACCGCGATCTCTTCCTTCGGCATCACCGGCAAGCTCGGCTGGGACTGGCTGGGCGGCTACAGCTGGATCCACGGACTGTCGCTGTGGATCCTGCTCTCGCTGACGATGGCGGTGGTGGCTGCCCGCCGCCGCGCCTTCGCCTCCCATCGCGGCTGGATGGTGGGATCGTATGGCGGCCTCGTGGGCGCCGGCATGTTCGCCGCGCTCGATCCCGGCCGCGTGCTCGGTCACTGGCTGCTGGTGACGGTGCCGTCCTGGCTGGCGGGCTGATGGTGGACGGCTACACTGCCGGCATGGCCACCGCGCGCTCCCGTCACAAGGTCCTGCGCTCCCTCCTCACCGCCTGGGCCCGTCCGCACGACGGTCCCCCCTGGGCCCCTTGGGCATGGACGATGCTGCTCAACCTGGGCATCGCGATCGTGCTGACGCTCACGCTGTCGTTGCGCCGGCAGGCCGGCGACAGCGTTCTGGGTGGGTTCTGGGCCAGCCTGCTGATCAGCCAGGCGATCGGGCTGAGCATCCACAGCCTGTTCCACGGGAGCGGCCGCTGGTTCGGCCTCGACATGTTCGAACTGCGTGGTCTGCTGCGGCTCGGCTATGTCACCGCGGTGGTCATTGCCGGCACCTGGATCGGCTTCACCGGCGCGGTGCTGGTGCTCACCGGCGGTCAGTTTGCGCAGACGGCGCTGATTCTTGGCAGCGCCCGCGGCAGCCTGGTGTTCATTCCGCTCTTCTGGGGTCTGTTCGCGCTGGTGCTGTTCGCAGCCATCGGTCGGCTGCGGGTGCGTCAGCTTGGCGCCGAGCGCGACCGGGCGGAGCTGCTGCGGGCCGAGCGCGAGGTGATGGCGGCGCGGCTCGCCCTGCTCAGCGCGCAGATCGAGCCGCATTTTCTCTACAACACCCTGGCTCATGTGCGCGCGCTCCTCACCACCGACGGTGCCGCCGCGCAGCGGATGATCGATGCGCTGATCGCGTACCTCCGGTCGGCCTCGCGCAACATGGCCCGCAGCCTGGTGCCGCTCACCGAGGAGCTCGAGTCGGTGCGAGGCTATCTCTCGGTGATGCAGCAGCGGCTCGGCGCGCGGCTGGCGGTCGACTGGCAGGTGCCGGCCGAGGCGCTGAGCCTGTCAGTGCCGCCTGCCTGCCTGCAGACCCTGGCCGAGAACGCGATCAAGCACGGCATCGAGCCCGCCGCCGACGGAGGGCGCATCCGCATCGAAGCCGCCCGTGAGAACGCGCGTGTCATCCCTGGCTGGACCGTGACCGTGCTCGACACCGGCGCCGGCTTCGACACGCCGGCCGACGGCCGCCCGGAGGGCACCGGGCTGGCCAATCTGCGCGAGCGGCTGCGTCTGGCGCTGGGGCCATCGGCGTCGGTGGTGCTCGAGCGCGAGGCCGGGGTCACACGGGCAAGGCTCTTTCTGCCCGACTCGGTCCTGCCGCCGCTGCCCGGGGAGCTTCGGCCATGAGTCCTGCACCCGTCGGGCCCGCCGCCGCGGGCACGCCCACCGCGCTCATCGCCGAGGACGAGCCCGTGCTTGCGCAGGCGCTGCAAGCCCAGCTCGCGCAGGCCTGGCCGGCGCTGCGCGTGCTGGCACTCGCCGGCGATGGCGACCAGGCGCTGGCCGAGACCACGCGGCTCGCGCCCGATATCGTCTTCCTGGACATCCGCATGCCCGGTCGCAGCGGGCTGGCCGTCGCGCGTGCGCTCGCCGAGGGGTTGACGGCCACCGGGCGCGCGCCAGGCTGGGCGCCGCTGGTGGTTTTCGTGACCGCCTACGACCAGCATGCCATCGAGGCCTTTGACGCGGCCGCCGCCGACTACCTGCTCAAGCCGGTGTCTGCCGAGCGCCTGGCCCGCTGTGTGGCCCGGCTGCAGGCGCGGCTCTCGCCCGGGCCGGCGCCGGCCGAGCCCGCGTCGGAGCTGCGCGCCCTGATGCAGGCCCTCGCCGGTCTGCTGCCGGCGGCCGCGGCCTCCGGGGTGCCCACCGGCTCAGCCCGCCTGCACTTCATCCGGGCCAGCCTGGGCGATGTCATCCGGCAGATTCCGATGGACGAGGTGCTCTACCTGGGGGCGCAGGACAAATACGTGGCCGTGGTTACCCGCGATGCGACCGCACTGGTGCGCACGCCGCTCGCTGACCTGCTTGCCTGCCTCGACCCGCAGCGCTTCGTGCAGATCCATCGCTCCACCGTGGTCCGCGTCGATGCGATCGACACCATCCGGCGCGACCTCACCGGCCGTCAGTTCGTGCATCTGCGCGAGAAGTCTGGCGGGCGCGAGGTGAGGCTCGCGGTCAGTCGGCACTACGCCGCGCAGTTCCGGGGTCTCTGAGCACGCAACCGGTTCAGACGATCGGGATCATCACCACCCGCTGGAACGCCGGCCGCTGCGTCAGCCGCTCGAACCATGCGGCAAGGCGCGGCAGGGCGACCGGTTGATGATCGGCCTGGGCCCACGGCAGCTCCCGCCAGCGATAGACATGCATGCCGAGCGTGATCTCGGCGAGTGTCGGTCGCTCGCCGCACAGCCAGGGCCGGTCGGCCAGACGTGCCTCGAGGATGCCGAGCGCGGCCCCGGTCTTCTCGCCGCTGGCGCGGATGGCGCCGACATCGCGATCGGCGGGGGCGGTGCGGATCAGGCCCCAGAAGCCGCCGAACAGCGCCGGCCCGAGCACGCTCTGGCTCCAGTCCATCCACCGCTCGACGTCGGCACGAGCCTGACCGTCGACGGGATACCAGTCGTGCAGCGCATGCCGGTTGGCGAGGTAGCGGCAGATGGTGTGTGACTCCCACAGCGTGAAGTCGCCGTCCTGCAGCGTGGGCACCAGCGCGTTCGGGTTCATCGCCAGGTACTCCGGCGTGCGGGTGCCGCCGTAGGGCCCGCCCACCTCCAGACGCTCGTGCGCGATGCCGGCCTCCTCGAGCAGCCAGCGGACCTTCTGAACGTTGGAGGAAGTGCCTCGTCCCCAGACCTTGAGCATGGCCGTGTCTCCCATGGGTGGGTGCCGCCGCACGCGCAACGCAGGAATGGCTGCCGCGGCGCGCGAGTATGTGCCTAGAATCGCGCACCATGCTCGACGCCGACTACATCAAACGACACATCCGCACGGTGCCCGACTGGCCCGAGCCGGGGGTGATGTTTCGCGACATCACGCCGCTGCTGGCCAATCCGCGCACGCTGCGGGTGCTGGTCGACCTCTTCGTGCATCGCTACATGGATGCCCGGCTCGATCTGGTGGCCGGCATCGACGCGCGTGGCTTCATCCTCGGTGCGATCGTGGCCTACGAGCTCAACCTGGGGTTCGTGCCGATTCGCAAGAAGGGCAAGCTGCCCTTCACCACGGTGGCCGAGGAGTACGAGCTCGAGTACGGCAGCGCGACCGTCGAACTGCACGCCGATGCCTGCAAGCCCGGCGACCGGGTGCTGCTGATCGACGACCTGATCGCCACCGGCGGCACGATGATGGCGGGTCGCCGCCTGCTCGAGCGGCTTGGCGCAGTGGTGGTCGAGGGCGCCGCGATCGTCGACCTGCCCGAGCTCGGCGGCTCGCGTCGCCTGCGCGAGTCGGGCCTCGCGCTGCACTGTCTGGTCGATTTCGAGGGCCTCTAGATGGACGACTCCGGCGAACTGCGTCTCGACAAGTGGTTGTGGGCAGCGCGCTTCTACAAGACGCGCGGGCTTGCCCAGGAGGCCATCGAGTCGGGCCGGGTGCTGGTGGGTGGTGCGCCGGCCAAGCCGGCCAGGGTGTTGCGCGCTGGCGATCTGGTGACGCTGCGTGGCGGCGAAACCCCGCGCAGCGTGCTCGTGGTCGCGCTCTCCGACCGGCGTGGGCCGGCACCGGTGGCGCAGGCGCTCTACCGCGAGACCGATGAGTCGGTGCGGCTGCGGGTCGCGGCTCAGGCCCGGCGCGCGCTCGCCCCGGAGCCGGCGCATGCCATCGATCGCGGCCGCCCGACCAAGCGCGATCGACGCGCGCTCGAACGCTGGCGCAGCGGCGAGACCGGGCGTTGAGACCCGCGCGTCGTGCCTTCGGGGCGATGGTGCTCGCCGGCGCGGCCGGTGCGGCCGGAGCGCGGGCGCAGGCAGCGCCGCTCGCCCTGCGCGAGGCGCTGCGCCGGATCCAGTCCGCGCCGCATGTGCTGCTGATGCGTCACGCGCTCACCGAGCCGGGGGTCGGTGACCCGCCGGGCTATCGGCTCGAGGAATGCGCCACGCAGCGCAATCTGTCGGCGCAAGGGCGCGAGCAGGCCCGCCGTGTCGGTGCCGCCTTGCGCGCCGCCGGTCTGACGCCGGGCGAGGTGCGCGCGAGTGCCTGGTGCCGCTGCCGCGACACCGCGGAGCTCGCCTTCGGTCGGCATACGGTATGGCCGGTGCTGAACTCCTTCTTCGACGCCCATGAGCACGCGCCGACACGGACGGCTGCCCTGCGCGCCTTCGTGGCGGCGCACGCGGGCGGCCTGCCGCCGATGCTGGTCACGCATCAGGTCAACATCAGTGCCGCGAGCGGCCTGCCGGTGGCGATGGGGCAGATCGTGGCCATGCCCGCCGATGGCGGGCCTGCCTTCGGTCTGCCGCCCCTCGGCTGAGCGCGCGGCCCTCAGCGCCAGGCGAAGGCCGGCTGCTCGTAATGAGCGACCCGCGTGGCCTCGCCGCGCAGGCAAACCTCGCGGAACTGGTACAGGATGGCTGCCGTGGGGGCGGCGATCCAGTCGTCGCCCACCGGCATGCGCAGCACCGGCGCACCCCCCCCCTCGACCGGGTCGAGCAGCGGCGCGTCGCCGCGCATGAACTCGGTCACCGGGATCCGGTGGATCGACGCGACTTCCTCCGGGTTGGGCTCGAGGTGAGGCCGAGGCCCTGCCCAGACCACCACCGGCGTCATCACGAAGCCCGAGCGGGTGACGAAGTCGTCGAGCCGGCCGATCACGGCGCTGGCATCGAGTGCGAGCCCGACCTCTTCGTGCAGTTCGCGAAGCGCGGTCTGCTCCGGGGACTCGCCAGGATCGATGCGCCCGCCGGGCAGCGCCCACTGACCGGGATGGCTGCGCAGTTTCAGCGAACGCCGCGTGAGCACCAGGGCGGCGCCGGGATGCCAGCTGTCGTGGCTGGGCATGCCGGAGAGCTGCGAGCCGAAGCCGGCGTCGGTCACGGTGACCGCGACGGCAGCGGCGCGCGCGCCCGAGTCGGCCGCGCGTACCGGAAAGGCGGCGAGGTGCCGGGCGATGGTGTTGCGCAGGGAGGGATCGCAGAGCATGCGGCCATCATAATGGCAACGCGGAGCACGCCCGGCCTTTGCCGTTCCGGCAGTCCGCGCCAGGAGCGTTTTCGATGTACGACACCCTGATTCGTGGTGCCACCGTGGTCGATGGCTGTGGTGGCGACGCCTTCATCGGCGATCTCGCGATCGCCGACGGGCGCATCGCTGCCGTGGGGCCGCGGGTTGACGGCAGCGCCCGCGAGATCCTCGACGCCGGCAGTGCGCTGCTGGCACCCGCCTGGATCGACATCCACACCCACTACGACGGGCAGGCCACCTGGGACGACGCGATGGAGCCCTCGGCGAGCCACGGCGTGGGCACGATTGTCATGGGCAACTGCGGCGTGGGCTTCGCGCCGGTCGCGCCGGGCGCCGAGGCCGCCCTGATCGAACTGATGGAGGGGGTCGAGGACATTCCCGGCACGGCGCTGCACGAGGGCATGCCCTGGGGGCAGTGGCGCTCGTATCCCGAGTATCTCGACCTGCTGGCGCGCCGCGAGTACGCGCTCGATGTCGGCTCGATGCTTGCCCACGGGCCACTGCGTCATCATGTGATGGGCGAGCGCGGCCGGGCCAACCTGCCGGCCACCGCCGACGATGCGCGTGCGATGGCCGCGCAGGTGGCCGAGGCGCTCGCGGCCGGTGCGCTCGGGTTCTCGAGCTCGCGCATCATCGGCCACCGGGCAGTCGATGGCGCCCCGGTGCCGGGTACCTTTGCGGAGGACGACGAGCTGCTGGCCTTCGCGGGCGCCCTGAAGCAGGCTGGCCATGGCGTCTTCCAGATGATCCCGGCCAGCACGCTGGGCAGCGCGCCGCAGTTCGGCGGCGAGCGGCACACGCTGATGGACGAGGTCGAGCGTATGGCGCGGCTGTCGCGCGCAAGCGGTCGGCCGCTCACCTTCACGCTGATGCAGTCCGACGAAAGCCCGGAACTGTGGCGCGAGGTGCTTTCGCGGGTCGGGGTGCTCAACCGCGAGGGCGCGAGCCTGTTTCCCCAGGTGGGTGCACGCCCGGTCGGCGTGGTGATGAGCCTCGATACCTACCATCCCTTCATGCGGCGGCCCACGTGCCTGGCGCTGCGCGGACTGCCGGTGGCGCAGCGTGCGGCGCGCATGCGCGATCCCGTGGTGCGCGCGGCCATCCTCGCCGAGGACAGCGTGCCGCACGCACAGCCGGGTCGCATGGAGAACCTGATCGCCTTCGCGCGCGCGAACTACCCGCAGACCTACGCGCTCGCCGAGCTCGATGACGCCGAGCCCGCGCCCGAGCGCTCCTTCGCGGCGCGCGCCGCGGCGGCCGGACAGGACGAGACCGCCTTTCTCTACGATTTCCTGGTGGCGGGCGAGGGTCGCGACTTCTGCGTGCGCTACTTCGCCAACTACAGCGGCCACGACCACGAGGCGCTGCGCGAGATGCAGGCGAGCGATCTCACCGTGACCGGTCTCAGCGACGCGGGCGCCCATGTCAGCGTGATCTTCGACGCGGTCGCGCCCACCTTCCAGCTCACGCACTGGGTGCGCGGCCGCACGCGCGGCCCGCGGCTGCCGCTGGCGCGTGTCGTGCATCGCCAGACGCTGCGCAACGCGCAGCTCTTCGGCCTGCGCGATCGCGGCTCGCTGGAGGTCGGCAAGCGCGCCGACCTCAACCTGATCGACCTCGAGCGGCTGGCGCTCGGGCCGCTCGCGCTGCACCGCGACCTGCCCGCCGGCGGGGCGCGCCTGCTGCAGCCGGCGATCGGCTATGTCGGCACCTGGATTGCCGGTGTGCGCACCCGCCGTGACGACCGCGACACCGGCGCGCGTCCGGGCCGGCTGGTGCGCGGCCGGCGCGCCTGAGCACGGCAGCGCCCGCGGGCCGCCGCCCATGGGAACCCGCCACTGCTGCACCCCGGGGCGAGCAGCCCCGGCCGCGCCTTCGCCAGACACGGTGCCCGAGGCCGTGGAGGGCCCGGCCGTGGAGGGTCGGGGTACCCCGGGTGGGGCGGCCTGGACACCCGCGCAGGCCCTCGGACCCGGAGCCGACGATCCTCGGCCAGCGATGCTGCGCCTGCCGGGCGGCACCTTCCTGATGGGCAGCGACGCCGACGAGGGTGAGCCCGGCGATGGCGAGGCGCCGGTACGGGCCGTGACGCTGCGCCCCTTTCGGATCGCACGCACCGCCGTCAGCAACGCCGAGTTCGCCGCCTTCGTGCGAGCCACCGGCTACGTGACCCTGGCCGAGGAACTCGGCGCGAGCTTCGTGTTCGCGGGTCTGCTGCCCGACGACTTCCCCGCCACCCGCGGCGTGGCCGACGCGCCCTGGTGGCGCGAGGTGCCCGGTGCCTGCTGGCACCGGCCCGAGGGACCGGGATCCTCGCTGGCCGGGCGCCAACGGCACCCGGTGGTGCACGTGGCCTGGCACGATGCGCTCGCCTACGGGGCCTGGTCGGGGCTGCGTCTGCCCACCGAGGCCGAGTGGGAGTACGCGGCGCGCGGCGGCCTGGTGCAGAAGCGCTACCCGTGGGGCGACGAACTCTCGCCGGGTGGCAGCCATCGCTGCAACATCTGGCAGGGCCGTTTCCCGGCGCACAACAGCCTCGACGACGGCTATCACGGTACCGCGCCGGTCGACGCCTTCCCGCCCAACGGCTTCGGCCTGCACAACGTCTGCGGCAATGTCTGGGAATGGTGCGCCGACCGCTTCAGCGCGGAGCATGCGCCGGGGCCGCTGCGCGATCCTTCCGGGCCGCCGCAGGGCGAGCGCCGGGTGATCCGCGGCGGCAGCTACCTGTGTCACGAAAGCTGGTGCTTCCGCTACCGGGTTGCGGCGCGCAGCGCCCATCCGCCGCAGGCCTGCACCGGCCATCTGGGATTCCGCTGCGCGGCCGACGAGCCCGCGAGCGACGTCACCGAGGAGACCACATGAGCGACAACCCCACCCGCAACCGGCTCGGCCTCACGGCGAGCGAATCCGAGCCGCACTGGCCGGCGCCGCCGCGCCCGCGCGAGGGTGCCCCGAATGTCGTCGTCATCGTGTTCGACGATCTCGGTTTCGCCGATCTGGGCTGCTACGGCTCGGAGATCGCGACGCCGAACATCGATGCGCTCGCAACCAACGGCCTGCGCTACACGAACTTCCATACCACCGCGCTGTGCTCGCCGACGCGCGCGGCGCTGCTGACCGGCCGCAACCACCACTCGGTGGGCATGGGCGGGCTGGCGGACTGGGATCTCGGCTTTCCGGGGATGCGCGGGCGGATCGCGCGCAGCGCCGGCACGCTGGCCGAAATGCTGCGTGGTGCGGGCTACAACACCTTCGCGGTCGGCAAGTGGCACCTGACGCCCACTTTCGAGACCTCGCAGGCCGGCCCCTTCGACCAGTGGCCGCTGCAGCGCGGCTTCGACCGCTACTACGGTTTCCTGGAAGGCGAGACCAGCCAGTGGCATCCGGAACTGGTGCTCGACAACCACCACATCGACGCGCCCGATCGCGAGGGCTATCACCTGTCCGAGGACCTGATCGACCAGTCGATCGGTTTCGTGCGCGCGCAGCAGGCGGTGGCGCCGGGCAAGCCCTTCCTGCTGTACCTGTGCCTCGGCGCGCAGCACGCGCCGCACCATGCGCCGAAGGCCTTCGTCGACCGCTACGTGCCGGTGTTCGAGAAGGGCTGGGACCGGACCCGCGAGGAGCGGCTCGCGCGGCAGAAGGCGCTGGGCATCGTCCCGCCCGACACCGTGCTCCCCGCGCGCAACCCCGGCGTGAAGGCCTGGGACGCGCTGAGCGACGACGAACGCCGCCTGGCCGTGCGTCTGCAGGCGGCCTTCGCGGGCATGCTCGAGCATGCGGATCAGCAGATCGGCCGGCTGGTCGCGTGGCTGCGCGAGACCGGCTGCCTGGACAACACGCTGCTCACGCTGATCTCGGACAACGGCGCCAGCCAGGAGGGCTCGCCCTTCGGCACCGTGAACGCGCTGCGCTACTTCAACGGCGTGCGCGACACCCTGGCCGACAACCTGCCGCATCTCGAGGCGATCGGCGAGGCGCACCTGAACAACAACTACCCGCTGGGCTGGGCGATGGCGGGCAACACGCCGCTGAAACGCTACAAGCAGAACACGCACGGCGGCGGCGTGCGCGATCCGCTGATCGTGCACTGGCCGGCCGGCATTCCGGCGGGCGGCGGTATCCGTCACCAGTTCCACCATGTCAGCGACATCACGCCCACGGTGCTCGAGATCGCCGGTGTCAGCGCGCCCGCCGAGATCGCCGGGGTCGCGCAGCAGCCGATCGAGGGCACGAGCTTTGCCTACAGCTTCGGCGCGCCGCAGGAGCCCACGCGCAAGCGAACGCAGTATTTCGAGATGCTCGGTCACCGCGCGATCTGGCACGAGGGCTGGAAGGCGGTGACCGTGCACCGACCCGGCACGCGCTTCGAGGATGACCGCTGGGAGCTCTACCATGTCGCCGAGGACTTCAACGAGATGCACGATCTCGCCGAGGCGCAGCCGGAGCGCCTGCAGGCGATGATCGCGCGATGGTTCGCGCAGGCCGGGGCGTGCAACGTGCTGCCGCTCGACGACACGCTGAACCGCTTCGTCAGCTCGAATCCGCACAGCATCGCGTCGCGCCGCCACTGGGTGCTGCTGTCGGGCGCCGGGCGCATCCCGCAGGCG
>Ga0315901_10002310_pt1 | contig 26396 bp, 29 predicted proteins | sample LakEriMetagenome_10_FD_203761 | JGI IMG/M metagenome (GOLD analysis project Ga0315901, IMG submission 203761) | Freshwater fungal communities from buoy surface, Lake Erie, Ohio, United States - Buoy 2 MA116 | ecosystem: Environmental > Aquatic > Freshwater > Lake | place: USA: Lake Erie, Ohio...
TGCAGAACATGCTCGCCGCCGGGATCGGCATCGGCATCCTCATCATCCCGATCATGGCGTCGGTGTCCGAGGACGCCCTCTCCGCAGTGCCGCAGAGCCTTCGCGAGGCGAGCTACGGCGTGGGTGCCCGCAAGTCGGCCACCGTGGCCCGGGTCGTCATCCCCGCCGCCGTGTCGGGCATCGTGGCGGCGTTCATCATCGCCGTCTCCCGCGCGATCGGCGAGACCATGGTGGCCACCATGGCCGGCGGCCTCGACGGCAGCGGACCGCGAGCGGTCTCACCGCTCGACCCGGGTCTGTCGATCACGGCGGCGCTCACCAACGCGGCGGGTGGCACCGACCAGGTGAAGGACGGGGCGCCGTTCCAGGTGCTGTTCTTCCTCGGTCTCGTGCTCTTCCTGGCCACGATGGTGCTCAACACCATCGGCAACCGGTTCGTCCGGCGAGTGAGGCAGAAGTACTGATGGCACTGGTCTCCCCTTCCGTCCGCACCTCCACCCAGGAGGAGGTGCGTCGCTCGCTCACCACGCGGGATCGCAACATCGCCGGGCTCGTGCTGCAGGTGGTGCTGCTGATCGCCGTGATGATGACGCTGCTCATCCTGTTCACCCTGCTGGTCCGCCTCATCGGTCCGGCGCTGCCGGTGTTCGGCGACCGTGGCACGGCGTTCCTGACCGGCACGATCGGATCGAACCCCGACGAGGTCGGCATCTGGCCCGGCATCTACGGGTCGTTCTTCATCGGCCTCGGCATCCTCGCGATCTCGATCCCGCTCGGTGTGGCCGCGGCGATCTACCTCGAGGAGTACGCCCACGACACGCGGTTCACCCGCTTCATCGTGGTGAACATCCGCAACCTCGCCGGTGTGCCGGCCGTGATCTACGGCGTGCTCGGGCTCACGATCTTCGTCGGGTGGCTCGATCCGGTGACGAGCGGCAAGACCGTGATCGCCGCGGCGCTCACCCTGGCGGTGCTGGTGCTGCCGATCATCATCATCACCTCCTCCGAGGCGATCCGAGCCGTGCCCCAGGGGCTGCGCGACGCGGGCTACGGCGTCGGCGCGTCGAAGTGGGAGGTCACCCGCGACCACGTGCTGCCGTACGCAGCGCCCGGGATCCTCACCGGCACCGTGCTCTCGCTGGCCCGAGCGCTCGGTGAGGCGGCGCCGCTCATCCTGATCGGGGCGATCACCGGCCTGCTGCCGGCCACCTCGCTCGACGGGCCGTTCACGGCGCTGCCGATGACCATCTACAGCTGGTCGGCGAAGGCCGACGTGGCGGGTGCCGACCTCCGGTTCGAGAACGTCGCTGCGGCGGCGGGCGTCGTGCTCCTGGCCCTCGTCCTGCTGTTCAACGTCTTCGCGGTGTACTTCCGCAACAGGTTCGAGAAGAAGCGGACCGGGACATGACCGAGCTTGGAGTGACTAGCGTGACCGACCAACGACCCACCCTTCGGCTCGAGGAGACCAACGTGAGCGACGCCGTCGCCGATGACGCCGCCCCGGCGACCGGGCACACCGTGTTCGACGTCCAGGACCTGAGCGTCTACTACGGCCCGTTCCGCGCCGTGCGCAACGTGAACCTCGAGGTCCGCCAGCACGAGATCACCGCCTTCATCGGGCCGTCGGGCTGCGGCAAGACCACCGTGCTGCGCTGCTTCAACCGGATGAACGACTTCATCGAGACGGCCAAGGTGGAGGGCAGGATCGACTACCACGGCGTCGACCTGTACGACCCGCAGGTGAACAGCACCGAGGTGCGCCGTCGCATCGGCATGGTGTTCCAGAAGCCCAACCCATTCCCGAAGAGCATCTACGACAACGTCGCCTACGGCCCGAAGCTCGGCGGCATGAAGAAGAAGAGCGAGCTCGACGAGGTCGTCGAGCGGTCGCTCAAGGGCGCGGCGCTCTGGGACGAGGTGAAGGACCGCCTCAAGAGCTCGGGCCTCGGCCTGTCGGGTGGCCAGCAGCAGCGCCTCTGCATCGCCCGCGCGATCGCCGTCGATCCCGAGGTGATCCTGATGGACGAGCCCTGCTCGGCCCTCGACCCGATCGCGACGGCGCGCATCGAGGACCTGATGCAGGAGATCAAGCAGCGGTTCACGATCATCATCGTCACGCACAACATGCAGCAGGCAGCCCGCGTGAGCGATCGCACCGCCTTCTTCACCACCGAGATCAACCCCGAGAGCGACCGCCGCACCGGTGTGCTCGTCGAGTACGACCGGACGAAGAAGATGTTCTCGAACCCGAGCGACGAGCGCACCGAGCAGTACGTCACCGGACGGTTCGGCTGATGGACGAGCTCCGCCGGTCGTACCACGACGACCTCACCCACGCGAAGGGGGAGCTCGTCCGCCTCGCAGCGGTCGTCACCGAGTCGATCCCGCGTGCCACCGCCGTGCTCCTCGACGGCGATCTCGAGGGCGCCGACTACATCATCCGCGGCGACGACGAGATCGATGCCCGCTGCCTCGACCTCGAGGAGCACTGCTTCGAGATCCTGGCGCTGCAGGCACCGGTCGCGGGCGACCTGCGTCAGGTGGTGGCGCTGGTGAAGATGGTCGCCGAGGTCGAGCGCAGCGCCGACCTGCTCTGCAACATCTGCAAGGCAGCGCGGCGGATCTACGGCCACGAGCTCGACCCCAAGCTGCGCGGCATCATCGCCCGGATGGGCGAGCAGGCCCAGCAGCTCTACGAGGCTGCGATCGAGAGCTTCGTCGAGAACGACGCCGCCAAGGCCGCCGCGATCGACGACATGGACTCGTACCTGGACGGCCTGCAGAAGCAGTTCGTCCAGGCGATCTTCGAGAGCCACGCCGCAGGTCGCATCGACCTGCAGGTCGCGGTGCAGCTCGCCGTGGTCGCCCGGTTCTACGAGCGCATCGGCGACCACGCCGTGAACATCGGCGAGCGCGTCCGCTACGTGGTGACCGGCTGGCTGCCCGAGCACAAGGGTGCCGCTCGCTACCGCAACCGCGACGTGACCGGCGAGATCCCCCGCATCCCTGCCGCCCCGGACCGGGGTGAGGTCGCCGGAGCTGCCGGCGCCGACCACGACCTCGACTGACCGCTCCGACCATGGGACTCCTCCACCGTCGCCGGGACCAGGTCCACGGCGATCCGAGCGAGCTCGACGACGCGCGCGCCGAGATCGACCGGATCCGTCTCCAACTCGAGCGTGCCCAGGCGGCACTCGACGGCCTGCCGGTCGGTGTCGTGCTCGTCGACGCGTCCGGGCGCGTCGTGAGCCGCAACCAGTCGGCGAGCGTCGGCCGGGGACACGGTGAGGTCCTGGTGCAGGAGGCGGTCGAGCGCCACGTGCAGCAGGCGCTCGTCGGACGCGACTCCTCATCGGCGGTGGAGCTGTTCGGACCGCCGCGCCGCGTGATCCACGTGAAGGCCACGCCGGCGGTCGGCGGCGGCGCACTCGTCGTGATCGAGGACGTGAGCGAGCGAGCCCGCCTCGACGCGGTGCGCACCGACTTCGTGGCGAACATCAGCCACGAGCTGAAGACGCCGGTCGGTGCGCTGGCCGTGCTCGCCGAGGCGCTCACCGAGGAGGACGACATCGAGGTGGTCCGCCGCCTGGCGTCGAAGATGGTCGACGAGGCGCACCGTGCCGCGACCGCGATCGACGACCTGCTCGAGCTGTCCCGGATCGAGCTCGGCGGCAGAGCGGTGAAGGACCCCGTCGACCTCACCGACGTGATGCGCCAGGCGGTGATCCGGTCGCTCGCCGCCGCCGAGCAGCGGAACATCCGCATCGATCTCGAGGAGCCCGTCGACGCCATCACCGTGCTCGGCGATCGGCGTCAGCTGGTCTCGGCGCTCAGCAACCTCATCGACAACGCGGTGAAGTACAGCGACGAGGGCAGTGACGTGTGGGTGACCGCGAGCGTGGACGACGAGCACGTGGGGATGAGCGTCGAGGACCACGGGGTCGGCATCCCCGCCAAGGACCTCGACCGGATCTTCGAGCGCTTCTACCGCGTCGACCGTGCCCGCAGCCGCGAGACCGGTGGCACCGGTCTGGGGCTCGCCATCGTCCGGCATGTCGCCACCAACCACGAAGGAGACGTCCAGGTGAGATCGACCGAGGGTGAGGGCAGCGTGTTCACGCTGCGCATCCCACGAACCGCAGAGGGCCGGTCGTGAGCACGCCGGTGGTGCTGCTGGTCGAGGACGAGGAGAGCTTCATCGACGCGCTGCTGGTGGGGCTCACCCGGGAGGGGTTCCGGGTGGAGGTCGCACGCGACGGATACGAGGCCCTCGAGCGCTTCGACGTCGTGCGGCCCGACCTCGTACTGCTCGACGTGATGCTCCCGCGCATCAGCGGGATCGACGTGTGCCGCCAGCTGCGCAAGCGCACGCAGGTGCCGATCATCATGGTGACGGCGAAGAGCTCGGAGATCGACACCGTCGTCGGCCTCGAGGTCGGCGCCGACGACTACGTCACCAAGCCGTACCGGATCCGCGAGCTCGTCGCCCGGATGCGGGCCGTGCTGCGCCGCAACGCACGGGAGGACGCCGCGGTGCCCGACCTGGGCGTGGGCTCGGTGGTGGTGGGTGATGTCGCCCTCGACCCCGAGGAGCACCGCGTCACCGTCGACGGCGAACCGCTCAACCTCCCGCTCAAGGAGTTCGAGCTGCTCCACCTGCTGCTCGCCAACGCCGGCCGGGTGCTGCCCCGCGAGGTGCTGATCGACCGGGTGTGGGGCAGCGACTACGTCGGGGACACCAAGACCCTCGACGTGCACGTGAAGCGCCTGCGCAGCAAGATCGAGCCGGATCCGGCGAACCCGGTGCGGATCGTCACGATCCGCGGGCTCGGCTACAAGTACGAGCGGACCAAGTCCTCCTGACCGATCCCCCGATCGGGGTCGTCGCAGCCAGCGCGAGCGGGGCACCCGAGCGGTGGGCGCGCCCTACGATGGCCCGGTGAGCTCACGTCGCCCCGTCGCACCGACCGGTGCGGCGCCGAGTTCGCGCTTCGGTCGTCTCGCCCGCACGCACGCCACCATGGCCGCCGGCGACGCGGCGATGGCGGTGGCGCTCGCCGACTCGGTGCTGTTCAGCCTCGACGCCGACGCGGCCCGCAGCCGGGTGCTGCTGTTCCTCGGCATCAGCTTCGTGCCGTTCCTGTTCGTCGCGCCGCTCATCGGTCCGGCGATCGACCGGATGAAGGGCGGCCGGCGCCTCGTCGTCCAGATCGTCACCGTGGTGCGCGTCGTGCTGTCGGTGCTGATGGCGTTCAACGCGGACAGCCTGCTGCTGTTCCCGCTCGCGTTCATGGCGCTCGTCGCACAGAAGACCTACGCGATCTCGAAGAGTGCGCTCGTGCCCACCGTGGTGCGCAGCGAGGAGGAGCTCGTCGAGGCGAACTCCAAGCTCGGGCTCATCTCCGGCCTCGTCGGCGCCGTCGCGATCGTGCCGGCCGGGGTGCTGCAGCAGACCATCGGCGCCCAGGCCACGCTGCTCTACGCGGCGGCGATCTTCTGCGCCGCCTTCCTCGCCGCCACCCGCCTCCCGCGTGAGGTGATCGCCGATCGCTCCGCCGACCGCACCGAGGAGGCCGAGCTGAGCTCGGACCGAGTGGTGCTCGCGTCGAACGCGATGCTGCTGCTGCGCGCCAGCGCCGGGTTCACCTTCTTCCACCTGTTCTTCTGGTTCCGGGCGCAGGACGCCGGCCTCGTGTGGTTCGGCCTGTCGCTGGGCTTCGCCAGCCTGTTGACGATGACGGGCAACGCCGTCGCACCGCTCATCCGCTCACGCGTGCGCGAGGAGACGATGCTCGTCTCGGCGCTGGCGCTGCTCACGCTCGCCGGTCTCGGCACGGCCGTGCTCGGCGGGGTGGTGTCCGGGATGCTGCTGGCGGGCTCGGTGAACTTCGCCGCGGCGATCGGCCGGCTCGCGTTCGAGGCGGTGGTGCAGCGCGACGCGCCGGACGCGAACCGGGGGCGGGCCTTCGCCCAGTTCGAGACCCGCTTCCAGCTCGGATGGGTCGCCGCAGGTGTGGTGCCCGTGCTGCTCCAGATGCCGGGCCGGCTCGGGTTCGTGATGGTCGGTGTCGGGGCGCTCGCGGCCACGGCGGTGTATGCCGTCGGCACGCGAGCCGTGGACAGCGGCCGTCGGGCGCCGTCGCGGTTGCGCGACGCTCGTGCCGCACGCGGTCGTCGTGGCGCGAACCGTGGGGGACGCGGGTCCCGACCGGCGAGTCGACCCGTGGGACGGCCGCTCAGCGAGCGGCCGTCGTCGGGCCGGCCGGCGGCCGGTGCAGTGCCTCCGCCTCCACACGGCGGGGGGCGCCCGGTCGTTCCGCCACCGCCACCCCCGCCACCCCCGCCCCCTCCGGCGCGTGGTCGTGGACGTGGGTCGGGTCGCCGCCGTGACGGGCAGGTGCCGCCGCGTGCGGCGCGCCCCGGCGCGGCACCCCCAGCCGGAGATCGATCGACGCAAGATCGAGGACGAGATCGAAGTGGTTCCGACCGACCACCTCGACGACCGGCACCTCCCACGCCGCCCCGAGCCGGGCGCTCTGAGCCTTGAACGCGACGGTCTCGTGCTCGCCGTGGAGCACGTGCAGGTCGACGGCCGGTCGCACGTCGAGCGGCACCGACCAGGCGCTCGCCGTGTCGTCGTCCATACCGAGCGGCTCGTTCACGTAGGTCGTGACGAGCGGACGCAGGTCGTAGATCCCGCTCAGCAGCACGAGCCGGTCGACGGCCGCGGTGGGGTGCGCCTCCGGGGGTGACAGCCGCTGCGCGACGTGCGCGGCGAGGTGCGCCCCGGCGGAGCTGCCGGACAGTACGACCGCGGACGGGTCGAGCTCGTCGATCACGGCGCGCACCGCGCGGGTGCACTGGTCGATCTGCTCGGGGATGGTCGCCCGCGGCGCGAGGACGTAGTCGATCGCGGCGAACGACCATCCGGCGGCGACCAACTCGGGTGCGGGCATCAGCGAATCGGCCGCCGACAGCGCCTGCCAGTAGCCGCCGTGCACGAACACGTGGAGCGGCGCGCCGGCCGGGCCCTCGAACACGATCGCGCCCTCGCCGGCGCCCTCGTCTGCTCCGTCAGCCGCCGGTCCGGTGGCGAGCCGCCGGTGCGGGAGTGCCATCGCCTCGCGGCTCAGCTCCGCGTACCGACGCAGCTCGTCGTCGATCGAGGCGACCCGGCTGGACGGCGAGTACTCGACCTCGTGGGGGCTGCGGGGTGTGGGCATCGGGGTGGGCGCCGTGTGCCGCCGGCCTCAGAGTTCGATGCGCGCGAGCCAGAGGCCCGGAGCGTCGAGCTCGGCCGGCGTGGGCAGCGACGTCGCCCCGGCGAACAGCCGGTCGAGCACGGACTCACCGGCACGGTCGACGACACCGACGACGAAGTTCTTGCCTCGCTGCACGAGCGCCGGGGTGACCTGCAACCCGAGCAGCCGCTCGATGAACACGTCCTCGGCGCCGGCCTCGATACGTCGCCGGCGGACCGCCTCTGCGATCCGCAGTGCATCGCCACCGATGAGTCGCGCGGCCACCGCATCGACCATGTAGTCGACGTAGCCGACGATCGCGGCGGTCGCGGCGTCGAGCACCGGCGCCATCTCGATCTGCTCGGGCGAGCGGACCGCGCCCAGCAGCACCTCGGGATCGGAGAACGCCCGCTGCAGGGTGGCCATCGGGTCGTCGCCGGCGTCGAGGTCGAGACCGGCGAGCTTCTCGGAGACGCTCGACGGATCGGGCCGGAACGCGCCCACGTGGCGACGCACCAGCGAGATGATCGCCTCGCGCGTGGCGTCGTGGGAGAACACCGTGTGGCCGATCAGCTCCTGTGCGATCACCCACAACCGCATCTCGTCGAGCGGGAGGCTCCACTCGTTCGCGAACTGATCCACCGATCGCGGGACGACGAGCAGCGTGCTGGTGGTGCGCGGCACCGGCAGGTCGTACTGGCCGAAGGCTCGTGCCCCCAGCCGGCCGACCATCGAACCGATCGCCATGCCCATCATCGCCGGCGCCATCATCTGCGACAGCCCCGCCATCATCGCCATCATCGGATCGGGCGCGTCGTCGCTGCCGAACGGGTCGGTCGGGGTGCGTCCGAGCGACACGGCGAGCTCGGTGAACAACGGGCGGTAGGCCTCGAGCGTGCGCTGCGACCAGACGCCCGGCGTGACGAGCTCGAGCCGCGCCGACGGACCGTCGTACGCCGTGACGTCGCGCACGTGCATCTCGACGATCGACGCGAGCCCCTCGTACGCGATGCGCACCGTCGGGTCGACGTTCGACTCACCCGCCGCGCCCGACGCCAGGGCGGCGAACTGCTTCGCCGCCTCCCAGTTCAGGGGGCCCTGTCCGGCCAGCGCCTTGGCCAGGTCGCCGAACAGGGGGAGGTTCGCGAAGGGGTCGGGGTCGGGTCGCTCGGGACCCGAGCCAGCGTCGTCGGCCATGGACGAAGCCTACGGCGGGACCGGGCGGCGCGGGGATAGGGTGCCGCGGTGGTCGGCGTGTACCTGAGCGATCCGGGCAGCCCCCTCGGCGTGCGCGTGTCCGAGCGCCTCGCGGCGCTCGCCGGCGTCGAACGCACCGGCCCCGACGTGGCCGAGATCGCGGTGCACGACGCCGGCTCCGATCCCGACACGCGGGCGCGCCGCGGCGAGAGCATCGCCGCGCCTGCTGCGGAGGTGCTCGGTTCGCTGCGGGTGGCGCGCCACCTGGTCGTCGTGTCGTCGGCGATGGTCTACGGCGCGTGGGAGAACAACCCGGTGCCCCTCACCGAGGACGCCGTGCTGCGCCCCGACACCGAGTTCCGCTACGCCACCCAGCTCGCGTCGGTCGAGCAGATGGCCGACGACTGGCGTCGTGCCGACGCGGGTCGCACGGTCACCGTGCTGCGTCCGGTCGTCGCCCTCGCGGCCAACGGCACGTCCGGGCTCGCCCGGGCACTGGCGGCCGGCATGGGGCAGCGCCTCGCGGTCGACGATCCGCCGGCGCAGTTCGTGCACCTCGACGATCTCGCCGATGCCGTGGCGCTCGCCGTCGACCGTCGGCTCGACGGAGTGTTCAACGTCGCCCCGGACGGCAGCATCCCGGCCGCGTCGGTCCGTGCGCTCGCCGGAGCCCGTCCGCGGGTGCCGCTGCCCGATCGGGTGGCCGAGGTGGTCGACACCCTGCGGTGGCGGTTCCAGCGCGGCCCGATCCCGCCGGGGCTGCGGCGCTACACCCAGGCGCCGTGGCTGGTCGCGAACGACCGGCTGCGCGAGGCGGGGTGGCGGCCGTCGGTGACCAACGAGCAGGCCTACGTCGAGGGCACCGAGGCGCGCTGGTGGACGATGATCACCCCCAAGCGACGTCAGGAGCTGGCGCTCGGCGGACTTGCCGTCGCCATCGTGGCGACCATCGCCGTGGCCGTCGCCGTCACACGGTGGGTGCGGCGGAGCCGAGCACGACGCTGACGACCCGCTGACCCGCCGGCACCGTGGTCGGGACCGCCGGGGCGGACCCGCCCGAGGCCGGGGCCGTCGTCGTGGTGGTCGTGGCCACGGTGCCCGAGCCGGGCGAGGTGGTGGAGGTCGACGTGCCGGCCGACGTCGACCGCGACGCGAGCGTGAGCCGCACGACCGTGCCCGGCGCGCGCGAACGGATCGCGTCGATCACGTCCGCGACCGTGCGGACCTCGACGCCGTCGACCGCGACCAGTCGTTCTCCCACCGTCACCCCGGCCGCCATCGCCGGACTGCCGGCCACGACACCGGTGATGGTGAGCGGTGACGACGCCGGGGCGCCGTCGAAGCGCAGACCGATCCAGGCGGCGGGCGCGGCCGTGGTGGTGGGAGCCGGGCTCGGCGTCGCCACCGGCGCGACCGCGGTGTTCGTGCTCGGTGTGGTGGGCGAGACCACGCCGCCCGAGGGCGCCGATGGCGCGGCGGGGGCGGGGTCGGGCGGCGGTGCCACCGTGGTCCCCGGTGTCGTGCCCACGTCGGGAGCGGTGCTGGTGCTCGTGGTGCCCGATGTGTCGTCGACGGGGGCGACGCCCGTCGAGCCGTGCACGGGGATCAGCTCGACCCTCGCCCCGTCGGCGTCGATGGTGACCGTGCACAACGCCACGAGGGCGCCGTCGTCGTCGACGACGGGTGTGCCCTCCACGATCACCGCCGGGTCGAGCGCGGCCACGGCTGCGTCGTCGAGGGCCATCTCCGTCGGCTCGTCGGCGAGCACGGTGAGGGTCTGACCGGTCACGAGCGGAGCGGTGGCGGCGAACCGGACGACCTCGAGCGCGGTGGAGGGTTCGAGGAAGGCGAGGTCGCCCTCGACGGACACCACGGCGGCGTCCATCGGCACCGCTACGCCGTCGGCCGGACCGGCTGCGGCGACGAGGTGCACACCGTCGTCGTCGTCGACCACGGCGTTGGCGGTGGTGACGACGTACGGCGCACCCTCGATCGCGACCGCCACCGACAGCGGTTCGTCGTCAGGACCGGCCGTCGGGGTGAGCACCAGCACGGTGCTCGGGGTGTCGGGCGAGGGGAGCGTGACCCCGGGGCCGTCGGTCCAGTTCGTGGAGGCCGGGCTGCCGCCATCGGCGTCGGCCGGAGAGCCGCCGTTGCGCAGTTGCGTGGCGACCGGCTGATCGGTGACGGTCACCGCCGGCGAGCGCAGCAGGGCGGTGGACGAGGTCGCGGTGGGCGACGCCGAGGGGAGGCCGCCGACGGGGAGCATCAGGTAGAGCACGGCCACGCCGAGCGCGGACCCGATGGCGCCCGTGGTGACGAGCAGGCCACGTCCGATCGCGACCGGCGGCTCGGTCTGCTGCCATGCGGCGAGGCCGAGTTCGGACGGGTGCCGCCACGTCCGCTCGTGGGCGGGGACGGGTGCGGGCGGATAGAGCTCGACCAGATCGTCGGAGTCGTCGGAGTCGTCGAAGGGGTCGAACCCCTCGAACGGACGGAACCCGCGGAACCGCTCGTACCCGCGGAGCGGGTCGTGGTCGTCCGGTCGACCCGGCGCGGCACCGCTGCCGTCCGTCGGATCGTCGTGCGCGTCGTCGCGCGCATCTTCGGGGCCACTCCGCTCCACGAAGGCGACAGCGTACCGACCCGTTCGGTCCAGGTGGGATCGCGCGCCGGCCCCGGGGCGTCGCGACACGGACCGGCTACGATGCGCGTCGTGCTACCGCCGGATCGTTCCGACACCTGGGTCGCGCTCGGCACCGACGAGTTGCCGATCGGTGCGGCGTACGACTGGGCGGTGCGTCCGTCGTGCGGTGCCGTCGTGCTGTTCAGCGGCACGGTGCGCGACCACGCCGTCGACGACGACGGCGTGATGCGCACCGACGTCGAACACCTGGAGTACGAGGCCTACGAGGACGCGTGCATCGACGTGTTCCGCCGCATCGTCGACGAAGTCCGCGCGCGCTGGCCCCACACGGGGCGGGTCGCGCTGCTGCACCGGCTCGGCCGGCTCGAACTCGGCGACAGCTCCGTCGTCGCGGTGGTGAGCGCTCCGCACCGCCCCGAGGCGTTCGCCGCGGCTCGCTACGCGATCGACGCGCTGAAGGCGAGCGCACCGATCTGGAAGCGCGAGACCTGGCGCGACGGCGACACGGCCACCGCGGCCTGGGGTGTCGGTGCGTCTGCGCCGGTCGACCCGGTCGCGGTCCCCACGGCGGACACCTCCGGCACCGTCGCGAGCGATGCCTCGCGCCCTGCGTCGAGCGGCCCGGCCGCGGCTCGGGGGCACTGATTGGAACCCGCGCTCGTCATCGCGCTGGTCGTCGTCCTGCTCGTCGTCGTGGTGATGTTGGGTCTGCGCCGCCGTCCGCGTCAGGATGAGGGGATGCAGACGTTCCGCCGTCACATCGATGCGCTCTCGCCCGAGGCGCGGCGCGAGGTGATGGACCGTGCTCGCCGCCACGACGCTCGTCACGACGCGCGCGACGGCGCGCGGCGCGGCTCGGTCACCGACCCGGGCATCGCGTCCGGTGGTCGTGACCACGACGCGACCGACGGCAGCGGATCCGACTCCGGCGACGGTGGCGGCGGCGACGGTGGGGGTGACTGACCGTGGCTCGTGACCTCGCGATCGACCTCGGCACGGCGAACACGCTCGTCTACATGAAGGGCAAGGGCATCGTCCTGAACGAGCCCAGTGTGATCGCGCTCAACCGCCAGACCGGTGAGGTGCTCGCCACCGGCCGCGAGGCGTGGCAGATGATCGGCCGGACACCCGGGTACATCGTGGCGGTCCGCCCGTTGCGCGGTGGGGCGATCACCGACTTCGAGATCACGGAGCGGATGATCCGCCTCCTGCTGCAGCGCGTCGGCGTCAGCCGCTTCACGCGGCCGAAGGTCGTCATCTGCGTGCCGTCCGCGATCACCGAGGTCGAGCGGCGCGCCGTCACCGACGCGGCTCGCCGTGCGGGTGCCGCCGACGCCCAGCTGATCGAGCAGCCGATGGCGGCCGCGATCGGCGCCGACCTGCCGATCGACGAGCCCGTCGGCAACATGGTGATCGACATCGGCGGCGGCACCAGCGAGACGGCGGTGATCAGCCTCGGCGGCATCGTGGCGCTCGAGGCCGTGCGCGTCGGCAGCTTCGACATCGACGCCGCGATCCAGAGCTACGTGCGTCGCGAGCACGGCATCGCCGTCGGTGAGCGCACGGCCGAGGAGGTCAAGGTCGCGATTGGCTCGGCAGAGCCGAGCGAGGACGAGAACCAGGCGGAGGTGCGCGGCCGCGATCTCATGACCGGTCTGCCGAAGACGGTGGTGCTCACGCCCGAGGAGATCCGCTTCGCGATCGACGACGTGGTGAGCAGCATCGTGTCGTCGGTGGTGCGCTGCCTCGCCAAGGCACCGCCCGAGCTCGCGCAGGACTTCCTGGTGCGCGGCATGTACCTCGTCGGTGGTGGCGGGCTGCTGCGTGGCCTCGCCCGCCGCATCGAGCGAGAGACGCAGGTGCCGGTGAAGATGTCGAACGTGCCACTCGAGGCCGTCGTGCTGGGTGCGGGTCACTGCATCGAGCACTACGACGCGCTCAAGGGCATGTTCATGGGCGCCCGCCGCTGACCCTGTCATCGGACCTGGTCACAGTGCTTGTGGCCAGCTGACCAGCGCCAGCTGCACACGAAGTGCACACATCGACTCGGGAACCGGCCTCCTCCGAACACCACGGAGGAACTCATGGCATCCATCCAGCAACGCTCGAACGGCCGCTGGGCCGTTCGCTGGAGAGACGAACACGGTGACCAGCGCTGGCAGACCTTCGCCACCAAGGCGGACGCACGGACCCACCTGCTCACCGTCGAACTCGGGCTCGTCACGCCACACGACGTGCGACCGATTCGAGACATCCAGGTCCCGACCATGTCGCAGTACGTCGAGACGTGGGCGAGTCGCCAGCTCTGGCGACCGAGCACACGTCTCCAGGTCGAGTGCTACATGCGCCGGCACATCCTGCCCTCGTTCGGGGAACGCCGGCTCACCGACATCACACCGGCCGACGTCCAGCTCTGGGTACGCCGGCTCAGCGAGGGCCTGAGCCCAGCGAGCGTGCGGGTCATCAGCGCCCACCTGCGGAGCGTCATGAACGAGGCGGTGCGGGACGGGCTGCTGGTGACGAGTCCAGCCCGCCACGTGCGTCTGCCGCAGCGATGCGACGCACCGAGGAGACCGCCAACCGTCGACCAGGTCCGTCGACTGCGTGACGCCCTGCCTGAACGACATCGAGCGATCGTCACCGTGCTGGCCGGCACGGGACTCCGTCAAGGCGAGGTCCTCGGGCTCACGCTCGACCGGCTCGACCGCACCGAGCTGACGATCCACGTCGACCGCCTGCTCGCCCAGCCACCAGCCACAGGTCTCTTCGCACCGACGAAGACCCGTGCAAGCATGCGCTCGCTTCCCGTCACCGCTCAGCTGCTGCAGGCGATCGATGAACACGTCGATCGGTTCGGTGTCGGCGAGGAAGGCCTCGTCTTCACGGACGACGACGGCAGCCGCCTCCTGCGGCGCACCGTCTCGTCTGCTTGGGCCCCGGCCGCTCGGGCGGCTGGCCTGCCAGCACGGTCCGGCATGCACTGCCTACGCCACTTCTACGCCTCCCTGCTGATCCGGTCAGGGTGCTCCGTGAAGGTCGTGCAAGCCCGCCTCGGTCACTCGACCGCCAAGGAGACGCTCGACACGTACGCCCATCTCTGGCCAGACGACGAGGACCGCACACGGGAAGCTGTCCGCTCGAGCGGCGTCTAGCCCGACGAGCATGAACGATCGATGCTCCAACGGCGCCAACCAGTGCAGCCTCGGAGATTCTTCTCGAGTGGCGTGCGGCGGTCAGTTCGACGAGGAGACCCGTCCGTAGTAGTTGCAGGACTGAAGTCGCACATGAACAGTCTTCGCCCAGGCTCCGTTGGCGGCGATCACGTCGAAGTAGAACGGACCGTTTCCACTACGTTGATCGTGCCTCGAGTGCCACGATCGCTCCTTCGATGCGGCGCACGAGTGCGACCGCATGTGCCGAGTTCGCCTCGAGCTCGCCAGTCTCGACCAGTTCCAGCACAGACCGCAGCAGCTCGGCGGCGGAGGGCTCGTCTGTCGATCGCACGATCACGACGCTAGGTCAGCCGCCACGTGCGGACGTCGTCCCACGATCTCGACCGGGGGTGCCGTCACGGTGCGGCGACCCCGGGTTGATAAGTGGCGCCTGCACCAACTCGTAGAAGGCCGCTCATGTAGCGGGAGAACAGTTCCGTGACACCGGAAGTCGACTGATACCGCCGTCTAGCGTGCGCCACGTGCACAACCCCTGGCGGCAACTCGAAGTGCCGGCGGCGGACTACCGCCTACCCATGGACACCGGCGTGGTCCTGAACCCGGTGGTGTATCCGCCTCAACCGTGGCTGGGTTCGTTCGACCGGGGCCGGGTGCTCTGGCTGTTGGGTGGTTTCGGGACAGGGATCGACATGGCGATCGATCGAGACGACTGCCGCCCGCAGGTTCTTGCGTGGGTGAAGGAGAACCTGGCCGCCGACCTGCCCTCGACGCCCAACGCATGGCTCGGCCGGTTCCCCGAGCTCGAAGAGTTCGCCGGCTCTCGTGATACAGCCTGGTGGCTGTCGAAGACCGCAGCCCTGCAGACGGCACTCGGCGGTGGGGATGAAGCCCGCCATCTTCTGGCGGAGCGCCTGTTCGTGCTGGAAGCGCACCCTTACCCCGCCCGTACGAACCCGAAGTTGGAAGTACCGTCGATGGCGTTCACAGCCCACCTGCTGTCCCAGTGGCTTGAGTCGAGCAGGCCCGTCGTGATCGCCCGAGCGGCCCGGTTCTGGACCGACCTCGTTCCCGCCTTGGGTCGAGCAGTCGAAGCCGGCAAGGCGTTCGTCGCCCGGAACCCGCAGCAAGCCACGATCAGCGCCGGCAACCTCACAGATGCCGACACGTTCCCACGTCTCGTTCGGGCACTGTCGGAGTGAGCACTCGGGAGAGGAGCTACACGCCAGAACTCACGGCCGCTGCCCCGCATGGAACCCTGGTCCGCCTGTCGGGGGTAGGGTCCGCAGGTGCACACATCCGTGCACACATCGACATTCAGACTGAGGAGGCCGGACTGCCGAGTCGAGTGTGACGAGGCCGTGAGCTGGGACGATGCGCACGCACCGTCAACGCCATCAGGCACCAGGCAGGCCCTAGCTCAAGGGCATGTTCATGGGCGCCCGCCGCTGACCCACGGCCGGGTCGGCGTCAGGACCGACCCACCACGTCCTGCTGCCAGCGACGCCAGGCGTCCACCAACGCGTCGGGCGCCTCCTCCGGGATCCAGTGCCCGGCGCCGGCGACGGACACGTTCGTGTGGCGACGGCTCACCTCCGCGCCGGTGGCCGCCGTCAGCGGCCCGCTGGTGGAGAGCGTGCCGCCGACGGTGAGCGTCGGCACGTCGAGCGGCTCGCAGAGGTGCTCGGCGTTGTGCGCGGCGTCCGTCTCGAAGGCGGCGTAGGCCGAGAAGGCCGCCCGCAGGGCACCCGGCCGTACGCCACCGCCACCATCGCACCGAGGTCGTGGCCGATCACGTGCGCGGTCACGCTCCCGCCACGGCGGTGTGCAGCCGCAGACCGCTCGACAGCGCCACCATCCGGCGTTCGACCCGAGGTGTGGAGCTCCCGCCGGTGCTCATGCGGGCGTGCCGTCGGGGGTGAAGGCGTGCGCGAACGTGAACGCCGCCGCGGAGGGTCCGTCGGTGGCGAGCCGGTCGAGGCGGCGCATCGCCTCGTCGGTGGAGGGGATCTCGCCGGCGGGCACCCACCAGCACACGAGCTTCGACGACCCCTCCTCGAACCACTCGCGGCGACGCTTGAAGTAGGCGCCGTGCCCGCTGCGGTAGGTGAAGTGGCGGAGCGACTCGATGTCGGTCCAGACCGAGTAGTTCACGATCAGCAGCGGGTCGTCGTACACCTGGACGTAGCTCGCCGAGCGTTCGTCGTCGCTCGTGAGCCGCCACACGAAGCCGGGCGTGACCTCGGCGATGCGGTTGACCGCCTCGAGCACCGATACGAACTCGGCGTTCTCGGTCGCCTCCAGCGGGGCGCGCAGGCGAGCGATGTTGAACTCGGCGAGATGGTGGGTCACGGCGCCACGATAGCGCGACACGCGAACACCTTCTCATGTCGGTACGGTGGGGGCGTGGACCCCGCACCGCTGGAGCTCGTGGCCGGCCGACCCTTGGCCGCCCGGCGCGACAGCCGGGAGACGCGGCGCCTGCTGATCGACGGCATCGGCAGCTACGCGCAGGCCATCGGGCGACCTCCGACGCGGCTCGCGGACGTGGCAGAGCACGTCGGCCTCTCCACCGCCACCGCGTACCGGCACTTCGCGTCGCTCGACGACCTGGCCAACGCCCACCTGGCGCGGCTGCCCGAGCACGCGGTCCGCGTGTTCGCCGCCGGGTCCGATCGCGGTGACGATCCGGTCGCCCGGTTCCACCGGTGGAACCGGGCATGGGTGGCGGCGTGCCTCGCGCGCGGCGACACCACGGTGCCGCTCCGCTCGACGGCGGGGTTCCTCCGCCGTCGCGCCGACGGCGATCCGCTCGTCGCCTACGTGTGCCACCACGTCGAGCCGTTGCTCGCCGCGTGCGACGTGCCCGTCGACGTCGGCGTCGCGGTGTGGAACGCCGTGAGCGACCCACGCGAGGTCGTCGACCTCCGCGACACGCTCGGCCACTCCGAGCGCCGCATCGCCCGGCACATCACGGATCTCACGCTGGCCGCACGACGCCGCTGACCCACGGCCGACGGTCCGGCGGGCCCGGGGGCGCGGGGTCTAGGGTCGCCGTCCGTGAGCGATGTCCTGTTCGAGCTCGGCGACGACCACGTCGGTGTCGTCACGCTGCACCGTCCCGACGCCCGCAACGCCCTCACGTGGGGCATGTACGCCGAACTGGAGCGGCTCGTGCGCGAGGCGCCCGCCGCCGGTGTGCGCTGCCTGGTGATCACCGGAGCCGATCCGGCGTTCTGCAGCGGCGACGACGTGCGTCAGGTGATGGGTGGCGGCGAGGAGGGACGGGCGCCGCTGTCGTCGGACGGCGGCGGCGGGTCGGGCGGCGAGACCGCTCGAACGCCCCGCCTCACCCCGGCCGCCGACGCGCTGCTGCACACCGACGTGCCGGTCGTGGCGGCGGTGAACGGTGCCGCCGTCGGCTGGGGGATGGAGCTCGCGATGATGGCCGACCTCCGGGTGGCGAGCGAGCGGGCGAAGTTCGGCGAGCTGTTCGTGCTCCGCGGGCTGGTGAGCGACGTCGCCGGCCTCGGCCGGCTGGCCCAGCTCGTCGGCCGTGAGCACGCCGCCGAGCTGTTGTTCACCGGTGAGGTGATCGACGCCGCCCGTGCGCACGAGATCGGACTCGTCGGGCGGGTGGTGCCCCACGACGACCTGCTTCCCACTGCGCGGGCGCTCGCCGCCCGCATCGCCGCCAACCCGCCGCTCGCCGTCCAGAAGCTGAAGGCCGGGCTGCGCTCCGCGCTCGACCCCGACTGGCACGACCTCGGTCGGTGGGTGAGCTCCACCCTCGGCGAGCTCTTCCGCACCGCGGACCACCGCGAAGGGGTGCGGGCGTTCCTGGAGAAGCGTCCGCCCCGCTTCGAAGGCCGTTGATGCGCACCAGCTTCGCCCCCTCCGCCGAGGTGGACGAGGGGCTCGGCCGGATCCGACGAGAGCTCGAGATCCCGACGGCGTTCCCCGACGAGGTGGAGCGCGCGGCCGCCGAGGCCGTCCGGCGGACCCCGACCGACCACGTCGACCGCACCGACCTGCCCTTCGTCACCCTCGATCCGCTCGACGCCACCGACCTCGACCAGGCGCTGTGCCTCGAGCGCAGCGGCGACGACCTGGTGCTGCGCTATGCGATCGCCGACGTCGGCTGGTTCGTGCGTCACGGCGACGTCCTCGACCGCGAGGCCTGGCGACGCGGCACCACCATGTACGTCCCCGGCGGCAAGGCACCGCTGTACCCGAAGGTGCTCTCGGAGGCGTCGGCGAGCCTGCTGCCCGACGGCCCGCGTCCGGCGGTGGTGTTCGTCGTCCGCCTCGACCCCGACGGCGAGGCCCGCCTCGACGGCGCCGAGCGGGCGATCGTGCGCAGCCGTACCAAGCTCGCCTACGACCGGGTGGCGCCGGGCGACCTCCCGGCGGAGCTGCCCGAGTTCGCCCGCCGGATGCACGCCGCCGAGCTGCGTCGCGGCGCCGGTCGACTGGAGTCGCCCGAGCAGGACGTGGAGCGCGACGACGGCGGCTATCGGCTGGTGTTCCGTCCCCGCGTCGAGTCGGAGGAGCACAACGCCACGCTGTCGCTCGCCGCGAACCTCGCGATCGCCCGTGCGCTCCACGACGCGGGCACGGGCATGTTCCGGGTGATGGACGAACCCGACGAGCGTCAGGTGCGGCGGTTGCGGATGACCGCACGGGCGCTGCGGATCGACTGGCCCGAGTCCACCTCGCTGGTGGCGTTCGAGCAGTCGTTGCGAGCGGATGACCAGGCCCACGCGGCGATGACGATGGCCATCCGCCGAGCCGGCGGCGGTGCCCGCTACGTGCCGTACCGCGACGGCGAGGTGCCGTGGCACGCGGCGATGGCGGCCACGTACGCCCACGCGACCGCGCCGCTGCGCCGTCTCGGTGATCGCCACGTGGTGCTGGCGGCGCTGGCGGTGGCCGGCGGTCGGCCGGTGCCCGACGAGGTCGCGCAGGCGTTCGTCGACCTGCCCGACGTGATGGCGCGGGCCGACGCGCTCGGGAACCGGCTCGACCGCCTGGTCGTCGACCTGGTGGAGGCGATCGTGCTGCGCGACCAGGAGGGGCGGATGTTCGAGGCCCTCGTGACCGACATCGACGACCGCGGCGCGAGGGTGCAGCTGTGCGACGTGCCCGTGGTCGCGCGCGTGGACGCGCGACGCACGGCTCCCGGCGACCGGATCCACGTCCGGTTGCTGGAGGCGTCGCCCGAGGAGCGACGCGTCCGGTTCGAGCGGGTGTCGTGATCGAGGACGACGATCAGCCGGTGGTCGCGCCGCGCCCGGTGCAGCTCGGCACGGACCTCGAGCTGCGTCTCGCCAGCGCGGACGACGTCGAGGCGATGCGCGACGTGGAGGTGGACGCCGGTCGTCGCTTCCGTGACCTGCCCGGTGGGCTCGCCGAGATCGCCGACGACGACCCGCCCGCGGTCGACGTGCTGCTCGCCAACATCGACAACGGCACGGCCTGGGTGGTGGTCGACCGGGCGACGGGCGCGGTGCTGGGCTACGCGCTCGCGTCGATGCTGGACGACGAGGCCCACCTCGACCAGCTGAGCGTCCGGGAGTCGGCCGGTCGCCGCGGGATCGGCTCGGCGCTGGTGGAGGCCGTGTGCGCGTGGGCGGTGTCGCTGGGGTTCTCGGCGATCACGCTCACCACGTTCCGGGACGTCGCCTTCAACGGGCCCGTGTACGCCCGGATGGGGTTCGTCGAGCTGGCACCGGTCGACCTCGGCCCGGAGCTGCAGTTGCTGCGCGACCTGGAGCAGGACATCGGCCTCGACGTCGCGCCCCGCGTCGCGATGCGCCGCCGGCTGACGGGAGCCTGACCCGAGACGGCTGACCGGTGCGCCAGGACGACGCGACGGGACGACGCGACGGGACGACGCGACGGGACGACGCGACGTCAGCCCGGGGCGATCCGATCGATCGTGCCTTCGATCGCGAACAGGTAGATCTCGCCGTCGGGGCCCTCGCGGATCGCGGTGACCTGACCGAACTCGCCGAGATCGACGACGTCGGTGACGGCCCGATCCTCCACCCGGATCGCCGTGATGCGACGGGTGCAGTAGTCGCCGTACACGTACCAGCCGACGAGCGCCGGGATCGACGCGCCGCGGTACACGGCGCCGCCGGTCACCGAGCACGCGCCGCCGTCGCGGCCGTACTCGTGCACCGGCGGTGTCGCACCGTCGGCCGGCTGGTCCTCGTTGAACCGTGCCGTGCCCTCGAACGCGCTCCAGCCGAAGTTCAGCCCCCGCCCGCCGCCGTCGGCGGCCCAGCCGACGCTGATCTCCTCGAGCTCGCCCTGGCCGACGTCGCCGATCCAGAGGTCGCCGGTGAGGCTGTCGAAGCTGAAGCGCCACGGGTTGCGCAGGCCCACCGACCAGATCTCGGGCCGGGCGCCGGCGACGCCGACGAAGGGGTTGTCGGCCGGGATCGTGTACGGCAGATCGGCCGAGGGGGTGGGGTCGATGCGCAGCATCTTGCCGAGCAGGCTGCCCACGTTCAGCGAGTAGCGCTCGGGGTCGCCACCGGAGCCGCCGTCACCCATGCCGATGTAGAGCATGCCGTCGGGCCCGAGGGCGATGTTGCCGCCGTTGTGGTTCGGGTAGGGCTGCTCGATCGTGATGATCTCACGACGGCTCGCCGGGTCGAACACGCCGTCGGCCCCGACGGCGTACTCGGCGATGACGGTGTGGCCGTCGAGGTCGGTGTGGTTGATGTAGGCGGTGGAGCCGTCCGCGGTGAACACGAGGCCGAGCAGACCCTGCTCGCCACCGTCGGAGGTGATGTCGTCGATGTCGAGCACCGGCTCGCCCTCCACGCCGTCGCGAACGGGGATGACCCGACCGAGCTTCGACGCGACGTACAGCGTCGCGTCACCCGGTCGCCAGGCGGCGTCCACGGGGTTGTTGGCGCCCCCGATGCGTTCGAGGCGCACGACGGGGTCGCCGAGGTCGGCCGGAGCCGGGGTGCCCGTCGCCGGGGTCGTCGTGGCGGTGGCGTCGGTGGCGTCGGTGGCGTCGGTGGCGTCGGTGGCGTCGGTGGCCGGTGTGCTGTCGGACTCGTCCGGTGCGGCCGGCGCCTCGGTGTCGTCCGTGGCCGGCTGCGTCGCGAACGTGACGCCGGCCGGCTGCGTCGCGACGGTGGTCGACTCGTCGTCACCGCCGCAGGCGACGAGCCCGAGCGCGAGCGCGGCGGCGATCGCGGCCGAACGTGTGGAGGCGGCCGAACGTGTGGAGGGGGTGCGGTGAGGTCTCACGTGGTGCTCCGACCGACGCGTGCGAGGCCTTCCTGCACGACCGTGACCGCCAGCGTGCCGTCGCGGGTGAAGATCGCCCCGCCGGCGAGTCCGCGGCCACTGCCGCTCGAGATCGCGCTCTGGTCGTACAGCAGCCACTGGTCGGCCCGGAAGTCGCGGTGGAACCACATCGCGTGGTCGAGGCTCGCCATCTGCATGCCCGGTGATTCCCACGACATGCCGAAGGGGAGCACGGTCGTGTCGAGCAGCGTCATGTCGCTCGCGTAGGTGACGATGCACGCGTGCAGCGTGGGATCGGGCGGGAGCTCGCCGGCGGCCCGCATCCACACCCGCTGGCCCTGCGCCGGGTTGCCCTGGCGGCTGAACGGGTCGCCGTCGATGTAGCGGATGTCGATCGGGCGAGGCCGGTCGTACCACTCGCCCATCCGCTCCTTGTAGGGCGCCATGCGGGTCTTGAAGTCCGGCAGCGACTCGGGATCGGGGATGCCGTCCGGCATCGGGATCTGGTGGTCGGGACCACCCTCGTGGACGTGGAAGCTCGCCTGCAGGTTGAAGATCGCCCGACCGTGCTGGATGGCGACCACGCGGCGGGTGGTGAAGCTCTTGCCGTCACGGATCCGGTCGACCTCGTAGAGGATCGGTGCCGTCGGGTCGCCCGGCCGGAGGAAGTAGGCGTGGAGCGAGTGCACGAACCGGTCGGTCTCGACGGTCCGCGTGGCGGCGACGAGCGCCTGGCCGGCCACCTGGCCGCCGAACACCCGCTGCCGGTTCTCGTCGGGCGAGCGACCGCGGAACAGGTTGACCTCGATCACCTCGAGGTCGAGCAGGGTCACCAGATCGTCGAGCGCCGCTTGCACGTGGAGCAGTCTCGCATCCCACGCGCGGGTACGCACCTCCGCCGGGGTGCCGCCCGGCTCCACCCGCTTGGGTACTGTGCCGCCATGCCGTTGCTGCCGCTCACCCCTGACGAACTCCTGTCCACCACCCGCGCCGTGCGCAAGCGCCTCGACTTCGACCGCCCCGTCGAGGACGACGTGGTGCGCGAGTGCGTGAGCCTGGCGATGCAGTCGCCGAGCGGCTCGAACAACATGACGATGCAGTTCGTCGTCGTGCGCGACGCGGCGAAGCGCCAGGCGCTCGGCGAGATCTACCGCCAGTGCTACGGCATCTACTCGTCGATGGACGGCGTGTACATCCGCTCGATCGACAAGGGCGACGACACGGCCAACGCCCAGCAGCAGCGCAGCGCCGACTCGGCCGACTTCCTCGGCGAGCGCATGGGCGACGCACCCGTGCTCGTGATCCCGTGCACCGTGGGCGGCCGTCTCGACGGTGCCCCGGCGATGATGTCGGCGTCGATGGGCGCCAACGTGATGCCGGCGATGTGGAGCTTCATGCTCGCCGCCCGTGCCCGCGGTCTCGGCACCTGCTGGACCACGGTGCACCTGATGATGGAGCAGGCCGCCGCCGACGTCCTCGGCATCCCGTTCGACCAGGTGCAGCAGATCTGCATGAGCCCGCTCGCCTACACCAAGGGCACGGACTTCAAGCCGGCCGCCCGGCCGCCCGCGGACAGCATCATCCACTGGGACCAGTGGTGACGATCGATCCGGTCGCCCGTGCGCACGCGCTGGCGGCCAAGGGGTTCATGCCGCCGGACGAGGGCGACGCCCTGTACGAGGCGGCGGTCGAGGCCGGCCGGCGTCTGCCCGGGCTGCCGTTCGTGGAGATCGGGTCGTACTGCGGCCGCTCGACGGTCTGGCTCGCCGAAGCCGCCAGGCAGTGCCACACGGTGCTGTTCGCGGTGGACCACCACCGGGGGAGCGAGGAGAACCAGGCCGGCTGGGAGCACCACGACCCGACCGTGGTCGACCCGCGGATCGGGCGGATGGACACGCTGCCGATCTTCCGCTTCACCCTCTACGAAGCCGGGCTCGAGGACCACGTGGTCGCGATGGTGGGCCAGTCGCCCACGGTGGCGGCGTACTGGCGCACCCCGGCGGCCTTCGTCTTCATCGACGGTGGGCACGGCGAGGAACCGGCCCGCCTCGACTACGAGGGCTGGGCGCACCACGTGGTGATGGGTGGCACGCTCGCCATCCACGACGTGTTCCCCGACCCCGCCGACGGCGGCCGCCCTCCGTACGAGCAGATCTTCCGCCCCGCCGTCGAGAGCGGTCGCTTCCGTCTCACCAGTGCCACGGGCAGCCTGCGGGTGCTCGAGCGCGTCGACTGACCGGTACCACGACGCGGAACCCACGTGACCCTGCCGCCACCTCCACCGCCGGGCTCCCCGCAGCTCCCGCCGTCCTCGGCGGCCGGGCCGCCCCCGTCGTCCTGGCCAGCGGTGCCGCCGCCCCCGCCCGCTGCGGACGCGTCGACGCCCGCACGACGGGGCAGGCGCCGGGGTGTCGTCGCAGTGGTCGCAGTGGTCGCAGTGGTCGCGATCGCGCTGGCGGCGATCGTGGCCGTCGTCGCGCTGGGCGGTGACGACGCTCCCGCACCCATCGCCACGGACGAGATCGTCCAGGCGATCGACGACCTCGAGGCGCTCGTCGCCGACGCCCGCGCTGCCGACGAGGCCGAGGGCAACAGCCTCTCGGCCGGTCTCGAGACCTGCCCGCTCGGCGATCTCGACGATGTCTGGAACTTCGCGTCCGACGACCTCGAGATCGCCGGCTCCGGAAGCCGACCGGTGGCGCAGGCGCTCCGGTTCCTCGATGACGAGGACGAACCCACCTCCTTCCAGTGCTTCGGCGGTGGTGACGAGCAGTCGGCTCGGATCGCCGGTGTGCTCGTCGGACGAGCGAGCGACGGGAGCCACCGCAGGTACCTCCGTCGCACGTTGTCGTTCGCAGACGTGGAGTTCGGTGAGGAGTTCGACCACCGGGGTGGAACGGTGCTGCCGTACTGCGTCGATGGGGGTGACTCCGGTGCCTTCTCGTTCTGTGCGGCGGACTGGGTGACCGACGACGTGCAGTTCGGCGTCTTCGTGTCCGTGGGTGAGAACGATCTCGGCCTGGTCGAGGATCTGCTCGTGGCCTCCCTCGACCACCTCGCCGAGCAACTGCTCGCGAACGCCGGTGAGGTCGAGTTGCTCGACGAGTGACGCGCTCGCTCAGCCGGTCGAAGTGGGCCTCGCTCGCTCCGCTCGCTCAGCTGGTCGAAGTGGGCCTCGCTCGCTGCGCTCGCTCAGCTGGTCGAAGTGGGCCTCGCTCGCTGCGCTCGCTCAGCTGGTCGAGGTGGGCCTCGCTCGCTGCGCTCGCTCAGCTGAACCTCACCCCTTGCGCCAACGGCAACGCGTCGGAGAAGTTGATCGTGTTCGTCGTGCGCCGCATGTAGGCCTTCCACGCGTCGCTGCCGCTCTCGCGCCCGCCCCCGGTGGACTTCTCGCCGCCGAACGCACCCCCGATCTCGGCGCCGCTCGGGCCGATGTTCACGTTGGCGATCCCGCAGTCGCTGCCGTCGGCCGCCATGAACCGCTCCGCCTCGCGCAGGTCGCGCGTGAAGATGCTGCTCGCGAGCCCCTGCGGCACCCCGTTCTGCAGCGCGATCGCCTCGTCGAGGTCGTCGTAGGCGAGCACGTACAGCACCGGCGCGAACGTCTCGGTCTCCACCACCTCGGTCTGCGACGGCATCGTCACGAGCGCCGGGCGCACGTACGCGGCGTCGGGTGCGTCGTTGGCGAAGAGCCGCTCACCGCCGACCACCACGTGCCCACCGTCGTCCATCGCCGCGTCCAGCGCGGCGAGCATGCGCTCGTGCGCCGCGCTCGTGATCAACGGGCCGACCAGCGTTCCCGCGTCGAGCGGGTCGCCCACGGGCAGCGACTCGAACGCGGTCGCCACCCGACCCACCACCTCGTCGACGAGCGAGCGGTGCACGATCAGGCGGCGCAGCGTGGTGCACCGCTGCCCGGCCGTACCTGCTGCCGCGAAGGTGATGCCGCGCACCGCCAGGTCGAGATCCGCGGAGGGCGCGACGATCGCCGCGTTGTTCCCGCCGAGCTCGAGGATCGCTCGGCCGAAGCGGGCCGCCACCACCGGCGCCACCTGCGCGCCCATCGCCGTCGACCCGGTGGCGCTCACGAGCGGCACGCCCCGGTGGGCCACCAGCTCGGCACCCACGGCGCGATCGCCGAGCACCACCTGGTTCAGGTGCGCCGGCGCGCCCACGGCGTCGGCCGCCCGGCGCAGCAGCGCGTCGGTCGCGAGCGCCGTGAGCGGGGTGAGCTCGCTCGGCTTCCAGATCACCGTGTCGCCGCACACGAGCGCCAGCGCGGCGTTCCACGACCACACCGCCACCGGGAAGTTGAACGCGGTGATCACGACGGTGGGGCCGAGCGGGTGCCACTGCTCCATCAGGCGGTGACCGGGCCGTTCCGAGGCGATCGTCAGACCGTGCAACTGGCGGCTCAGCCCGACGGCGAAGTCGCAGATGTCGATCATCTCCTGCACCTCGCCGAGCGCCTCGCTCTCGATCTTGCCCGCCTCGAGCTGCACCAGCCGGGCCAGGTCCGCCTTGTGCAGGCGCAGGAGCTCGCCGAGCACCCGCACCAGTTCGCCGCGTCGGGGTGCCGGGGTGGTGCGCCACGTCGCGAACGCCTCGATCGACCGACCGACCGCCTCGTCGGCCGGCACCGTGTCCGCCACCCCGCCGAGCGTGGCGCCGGTGATCGGCGACCGCGCGGCGTGCGGCCCGCCCGCCAGCAGCGGTGGCGCGCCGCAGGCGGCGAGGGCCTCGGCGGCGTGTCGGATCAGGGTGTCGGTGGACGTGAGGAGCACGCGACGATCCTGTCACCCGTCACGAGCCGCGGGTGGCGATCCCCCTGGTCGGCCGTGGGACAGCGACGGTCGCGCGGCGTGG
>Ga0315901_10002311_pt1 | contig 26388 bp, 22 predicted proteins | sample LakEriMetagenome_10_FD_203761 | JGI IMG/M metagenome (GOLD analysis project Ga0315901, IMG submission 203761) | Freshwater fungal communities from buoy surface, Lake Erie, Ohio, United States - Buoy 2 MA116 | ecosystem: Environmental > Aquatic > Freshwater > Lake | place: USA: Lake Erie, Ohio...
ATCTTAACGAAAATCGCTTGGGGGCGTTGGTCAGCTTTGCATTCAATGTTGGGCTAGGCACCCTTCAAAGATCGACTTTGCGGCAAAAGCACAACCGTGGGGACTTTGAGGGGGTAAAACAGGAGTTTCTGAAGTTTACTAAAGGCGGCGGCAAAGTTTTGCCGGGGTTGGTGAAACGCCGGAACGATGAGATAGCGCTCTACTTTTCGGAGCCAAAATGATGAATCCGTGGGTAATACTGGCTTTCGTACTAGCGATTGCCGGTGCGGCTGGGGGCGGGTATTATAAAGGCAATTCTGCGGGTCAAGCGGAAGTGCAGCAGGCGTGGGATAAAGAGAAGGCTGAGCAGTACGCCGCTTATGCCAAGGGGCAGGAAGAAGCCCGGCAACGTGAGCAAGAAATGCAACAGGCGGCGGACAAGCTGCGGAGGGAAAAAGATGCGCAGATCAGGGACATTAATGCTCGTGCTACCGCTCTTACTAACAGCTTGCGCGACAGGCAGGAGCGCCCCTCCAAAGATGGTTCCATGTCCGGTACCGCCCGATCTTGCGCTGGAGCCTCCGGTGCGGAATTGGCAAAAGGAGATGGAGAATTTCTTGCAGGGTACAGTGCCGACGCAGCCCGCCTCCAAGCAGCCCTCGACCAATGCGTCAAACAATACAACGCCGTCAGGCAAAAGTAAGGAATAGCCATGCCTTCAACTTATTCTCCCGATCTACGAATTGAACTGATTGCCAATGGTGAACAATCTGGTACTTGGGGCGTTACGACCAACAGCAACCTTGGCACCATCATTGAAGATGCTATTTCTGGTTTGGCAACAGTCACCATTTCCAGTTCAAACCAAGCGTTAACCGCATTAAACGGAGCAGCAGATCAAGCACGATGCGCGGCCCTATCGCTAACTGGAGGCAGTGCGCCGTTTAACTTGTTCGTGCCACCGGTCACTAAGCTGTACGTCATTAAGAACAACACGGCGTATTCTGCCTCTGTCTACTGCTCAACGGTTCTTGGTAACACTACCGCTGCCGGTTCGGGTGTGGATGTCCATGCAGGCAAGAGTGCGCTAGTGCGTAGCGACGGCACTAATATCGTAGACCAAATCAATTACGTATCAGATAGCTTTGAGATTGGTGCAACACTGACGGTAAACGGCGCAGCAACATTCGGTAGTACAGTCACACTCGACGCCAACCCCACACTTGCCTTGCAAGCAGCTACTAAACAATACGTAGATAGCGCAGCCGCTGGGTCGTCTCCATCGGGCGCTCTTATCATGTGGCCTACCGGCACTGCTCCAACTGGATGGTTACTGTGTGATGGAGCGGCGGTCTCGCGCAGTACATATGCAGCTTTGTTTGCTGTAATCGGTACTACGTTCGGTGTTGGTGATAACAGTACGACATTTAACTTGCCCGACTACCGGGATCGGATGCCTATAGGCGCGAATACGATTGCAGCGTCCATCGGGGCGACAGGCGGTTCTAAAGACGCAACTCTCGTTAGCCATACGCACACCGCGTCAGTCAGCGATCCGGGCCACACGCATACGACAACACTAAATGTAAGACGAGGTGCAAACGCTCTTTATACAAATGCTGGATGGGGTGGCGGAGACCGCACAGATGCTACCAACGTGATAGGGACATCAAATAGTAGAGTGACAGGTATTACCGTATCTAACAGCACAGAGGGCTCATCCGGCACTAACGCAAACATGCCTCCGTATCTGGGCATCAACTTCATCATCAAGACGTAAGGAGCCATCGTGCCCCTACAGAAACTTCAATTCCGCCCCGGCGTTAACCGCGAGGGCACGACGCTTGCCAATGAAGGTGGTTGGTACGATTGCGACAAAGTGCGTTTTCGCTCTGGCTACCCTGAAAAGATCGGTGGCTGGTCGGTGCAATCGTACGCCACGTTTCTTGGCATTTGCCGGTCTTTGTGGAATTGGGTCACGCTCAAAAATTTTAACCTCATGGGCGTTGGCACCAACCTGAAGTTTTATATAGAGTCGGGCGGCGCGTACTACGACATCACCCCAACTCGCCTTAACACTACTAACAACACTACGTTTGCCGCTGATACATCAGCACCTTTCTCTGCGTTCATTACAGTAACGGATGCTGGCGCATCGAGTTTGCAGGTAGGGGACTTTGTAACCTTCTCCCAAGCAGTTAGTTTGGGCGGGAATATAACAGCAGCTATTCTTAATCAAGAGTACCAGATTCAAACAGTACTATCTGGTACGTCTTACACTATCGTTGCACGAGCGGCAGGTGCGCCTATTGAAGGCTATAACTTTACAGTTAATACAACAGCCTCGACACTTTCATTCCTTGCTGGTACGGTGCCGACTAATGGCGCTACTATTACGTTGGTTATTGGCGCAGGCGCACCGGGCGGGTTGAATTACACAACTACGTATTACGTGGTGAATGCATCAGGTTCGACTTGTCAATTAGCCACAACCAGCGGCGGTACACCTATTACGCTAACAAGCCAAGGTGTAGGTTTACAGGCACTGTACTTCACTATCGAATCAAACGCATCAGATTCAGGTAATGGTGGAGGTGCTACTGACGCTGCTTATCAGATAAACACAGGGTTTCCAGCGTTCACAATCGGTACTGGCTGGGGTGCGGGGCCTTGGGTTCCGTATGCAACCACAACACTAACCAATCCGTTTGCTACAACTAGTGGTATTAACACCATCACGGTCACACACAATAGTCACGGATTAACGACTGGGCAATACGTTTATTTTCAATCTATTTCAGACGCAGACGTTAGTGGCATACCCAATACAGTTTTGCAAATAGGGTTTCAAGTAACTGTAACGGGTGTAAATTCATACACCATTTCTACTGTAATAGGACAGGCACCGGGGCCGGTTCTTACATACACACCTAATGCAACTAGTGGTTCAGAAGGCGGCACGGTGATAGTTAACTACCCTTCTTCAACTGTGCCGGGTAGTAGCAGGTCGTGGGGTTCAGCAACGACAACAGGTTTTGGTTTACAGCTTCGTCTATGGAGCCAGTCAAACTTTGGTGAAGACCTATTATTTAACCCACGCGGCGGTGCTCTATACCTATGGCAACCGGGGTCAGGTGCAACTCCTGCGTATGGTACTCGTGGCTCTGTCGTATCTGGTACATACACACCATCGCTTATAAACGAGATTATGGTGTCGGATTCTTCACGAATCGTTATTTGCTTTGGTTGTAATGATCCGAGCGGTACTTACGGGCCAACAACACTTGATCCAATGCTGATTCGTTGGTCAGATCAAGAAAGCTACACCCAGTGGCAACCACAAACTACTAACCAAGCCGGGGATTATAGGCTATCTCATGGCTCAGAGATTGTTGCTGCCTTGCAAACCCGTCAAGAGATTAACGTCTGGACAGATGCAGCTATCTACGCCATGCAATACCTCGGGCCTCCATTTGTATGGGGCTTTACCCTTTTAGCGGACAACATCTCAATTGCTTCGCCTAACGCTATGGCAACGGCGTCGGGTGTTGTTTACTGGATGGGGGTCGATAAGTTCTATGTCTACTCAGGTCGGGTAGAAACACTGCCATGCTCAGTGCGTACTTTTATCTATGACGACATCAACCGCGATCAGTTTGCACAAGTCTATGCGGGCACCAATGAGGGCTACTCTGAGGTGTGGTGGTTCTACTGCTCCAAGAACTCAACTATTATTGACCGTTACGTGATCTTCAACTATCTGGATCGCGTGTGGTACTACGGCACGATGGATAGAACCGCGTGGCTTGATTCACCGCTTCGTCAATTCCCAGTTGCCACGACAGGCAGTAACAATCTCTTGGTCTATCACGAGTCGGCGGTAGATGATGGCGCGACTAACCCCCCGAGTGCAATTAATACTTACATCCAGTCATCTGACTTTGATATTGGCGACGGGCACAACTACGGGTTTGTCTGGCGGATGATTCCCGACATTACGTTCAACGGGTCTAACACTTCTGGTACTACGACTGTAAACCCAGAAGTTAATTTTACGGTACGCCCACGCCAGAACCCCGGCTCTGCTTACAGTGCTTCCAATAACCCGACGGTGCAGTCAGCGGCAGCGCAGACTTACAGAACGACAACGACGTACAACGTGCAAGAGTTTACTGAGATTGTGTACACACGGATTCGTGGGCGGCAGATGGCGTTCAGGATAGAGTCTAATACGCGAGGTACACAGTGGCAGTTGGGCACACCTAGACTTGATGTCCGTGAAGATGGTAGGAGATAACTATGTCTACTGGCACAACTAGAGCGCCTCTCTTGCCGTTTGCCCCGGTGGAATATGACCGGCAGTACATGGACACCTTAAACAACATCTTGCGGCAGTACTTCCAGCAGATAGACAATCCGGGGCCAAGCGCGGCGTCCACTCAGTTTTTGAACGCTACCGATATCATTTCAGCAATGAATTTTAGTATCGTTGATAGAGCCACAGGGCTTCGTATAGTCAGTCTGCCAACTCAAGCTGATCTAGCCAACCTGCGGGTAGGCGATTTATACAGGGACACTTCAGCCGGTAACGTGATCAAAATAAAAGTGTAATGGAAGACGTACGCGAGACGCTATACCAAGACGATGATGTGCATTTCCTGTGCGACTACTTGTCAGGCATTAACATAGTGGCATTGCACTTGAACATCACGCCGGGGGCGTGGTCGGTAGGTAAGTTTAAGAAGTACCACAGTATCTTTGTTGACAAAATTGTACCGTTTTTGAAGGCGCGTAATTATAATGAAGTTTACGCAACGCCATTCGAAAATGATATAAAAGCTCAAAAGCTAATTAAAATGTTTGGCTTATACCAGTACGGGCAAAACATGGGCCTTGTATTGATGAAGAAGGAGATTTGACATGCCCCAGATTTTACTTGCCGCTACTGCTAAAGCCGCCGTTGCCGCCCCCGCCGTTGCTGCTACTGTCGCCCCCACTGCCGCTGGTATTGGTACCGCCGCTGCCCAAACTGCCGCATTAGAAGCACTTAAACAGAAAGCTATTCAAGAGGGCATGAGGCAAGTGGGAGTTCAAGCTGGTAAGACCACAGCACTTGAAGCGTCCAAGAAAGGCATTATTGATGCCTCGATGAAACAAGCGGCGCAACAAGTTGGAACAGAAGCCGCTAAACAGTCTGCGGTCGAAGCTAGTAAACAGGGTATTGCGCAGGGGTTCCAGAAGATGATCCCACAGGCTGCGGATGACGCGGCAAGTTTAGCTACTCAAGGCGCTGGTAGTTCTTCTTATGTCCCCCCCGGCGCTAATCCTATCCCTTCTTACGCTACTCCTACGGCTCCTGCTGGCCCTGTTAATCCTGCTGGACAGATCACGCCTGATACCTATTTCAAGCCTACCCCTAATGTTAGTGCGCCGTATGGTGGCCCATCTACTCCTCCGGTTCAAGGCCCCGGCCTAAAAATGACGCCGGATAAAGCGTTCGGCCCTGAATCAAGTGGCGTATACAAAGGCATCGACCCGGCTACAAACATGCCATATGAGACGCTTTCTAAGCCGACTTTCACGCCCCCTGCTGATTCAACTGGGCTAAAAGCCACGCCGGAAATTGCTAGTAAATTTGGAACCCCTCCCCCGCCAGACCCGCTGAGCCAAGGCATTGCCAAAGGCGTAGAACTAGTCAAAAAGTACCCGATGGAAACCGGTCTGGCGTTGATGTCGGCTGGGCAGTACATGAACAAGCCGGAAGAAGAAGATAAAGACAAGTACAAGAGTACTGTAGATATGTCTGAATTCAAAACTTCGGCTCCATCCGTTGTTTCGTTTACTCCTTCATATGAGCATCAGGGCTATGCAGTTGGTGGCCCGATTGAGACTATGTCCGCTCAGAACGCTGTAGGCGCGAACATGAAATACCCGATGGCAGGGCTTTCTACGCCGCTTTATTCAAACCCTACCATTCAGCGCCCAGAAGCTTTTAATGTCATATCCCCAAGCGCAGAACCCGCTGTCGGTGCTTATAGTGGAGAACCAAAGTTTGCTGAAGGCGGCATCTCCGACGAGATGGCGCGTGAATACGGTTTGAAGAGTCGTAAACAACGTGCAGTTAAATCGCTGACTAAAGACTACGAAGAGATGCAAGCTGAGCGCGATAAAGAGGCGGCGTCTTTGTTAAGGGAGCGTAGTGATCCCGGTATCGTTCCTCGTAGCCGTGAACAACAACTGAGTTTCAATCCTTTTTCTACTGCGGCTAAAGACTTCAATCGTCTGGCTAAGAAAAACAAAGCCCAACAGTTTCAACAACCTAAAACTAACCTAGGCGATATTGAAACCTATATGGATAGACCGATTGAAGAGGCTGCTAATGGGGGCATCATGGGCAACCTTGGTAGCTATTCCGATGGTGGGCGTTTATTGAGGGGGCCCGGCGATGGTGTATCTGATTCTATCCCTGCTGTTATTGGTAAGCGTCAGCCTGCTCGTCTTGCTGATGGAGAGTTTGTTATCCCTGCAAGAATCGTCTCCGAACTGGGGAACGGAAGCACAGAAGCTGGAGCAAGAAAACTCTATGCGATGATGGAACGAATTCAGAATACGCGTAAGAAGTCTATTGGCAAGAAGAAAGTAGCAGTCAATAGCCGTGCCGATAAGCACCTACCTGCATGAACAACTACGGGAAGCTTGAGTGGTTTGGCGGCAACAAGGATGCGTTGAGTATGTATCGCATGTTGGTAGACCTCGCGCACTTGTGGGACGACTTGGTTGATAAAGACAAAGACACGACAGAGGCAGACATAAACAATGGGTTTCTTATCTGTCTTGTTTATCTGCCGTGCAACCCGTTTTATCAAAGTATCCAGCGCGATGTCATGCCGATGTGGATAACGGTTGTTTCTTCCTACCAAACTGCAAACAAGTTTGAACGAGAGAAGGACGAACGTGGATTAGAGGCGGCACACATGCTTCGTTATGCCGCAGGAAACATCCTTGCTTACGCTATACATATGTGTGTTGGGCCAGAAAAAGCAGCGGAGTTTGTCCCCGAGATGTGGAAAGACGTGGTCAACGAACGCTTTGCCGATTACCGTGAGGAGCATCTAAATGCTTAGCATCTTTAAATTTATTTTTAACCCAGACTGGTTCACCTTTAGCTTCGGCGGCGGCGGTGGCCCGACTACGACCAAGTCTGAGACCTCAAACATTCCAGACTATGCGCGTCCGTACGTTGAGCGGATGATGGGCGCAACAGAAAAACAAGTTTATACCTACGGCCCCAAAGGAAACATCACTGGTTTCCAGCCGTTTACTTCGTATTCTGAGTTTGACAAAGCGCGTGGCGGCACGGGCGAAACCGTAGCTGGTTTTACCCCGATGCAAACAAGGGCAATGCAGGGTATTGGCAACTACCAACTACCGGGGCAAACAGGTGCGGCTACTGGGTTTACCGGTGCAGGCATTCTAGGTTCTATGGGCGCAGGGGCTGATTATGCCCGGCAAGCTACTGATCCATATGCGATGCAGTCATACATGTCGCCTTACGTACAAGGCGCTTTAGACCCCCAAATGCGTGAAGCTGCGCGTCAGTCAGCCATTGAAGGACAAAGACAGCAAGCCCAAGCGGTTCAAGCCGGGGCGTTTGGTGGTTCGCGTCAGGGGTTGGTTGAGGCAGAACGCCAGCGTAATCTTGGGCAACTGCAAGCAGACATCTACGGCAAAGGTATGCAGTCCGCGTTTGAGCAAGCCCGTCAAGCGCAGCAGTTTGGCTCCGAGTTAGGTCTCAAGGGCTATAGTCAGGCGCTACAAGGCGCTGGTCAGTTGGGTGCCCTAGGAGAACAACAATATAAGCAGGAGCTTGGGTTGCTAGGCCAGCAATATGACGTTGGCGCTAAACAACAAGCGTACGATCAAGCGCGTCTAAACCAGATTATCCAAGACTACGCTACCGAACAGCAGTATCCGTTCATCCAGCTGGGTACGCTCTCCAATATGCTGCGTGGCTTGCCGATGCAAGCGTCTACTACTCAGTTGTATCAGGCTCAGCCGTCGTTCATGCAACAGGGTCTTGGCGCAGCGGGCGCGTACGCTAACTTGAAACAAGCCGGTGTCAACATGCCGTTCAAAGAGGGCGGTGACGTTAAAGAGATGGCGTCCGGTGGTATTGCGTCTGGCGTTGACCGGTACAAGTTGCCCGGTATGGTAGAGAAGCTGTCTGATCAGCAGTTAGAAGGCAAGTTAGGTGGTGACACCGACCCTGAAACTATGGGCATCGCCCAAGCTGAGAAGCAGCGCCGTGATCACATACGCAAGGGTATGGCTGGTGGCGGTGCCGTAGCGTTTAAAGAAGGCGGTACCGATGAGGTGCTGAACCCGTTTACCAAACAAGAAGCAAGAAGAGAAGCAAGAAAAGAAGCGGAGAAGAAAGAGGAACCCCCGGTACAAGCATCTGCCGTTGCCACACGTCCAAAAGCCGCTGCGCCTAAGCCCGCCTCTGCGTCAAAAGGTATGTCGTATGAGGGTATGCTCAAAGAAGAGATGGCTAAGCCAAGTCCAATTGCGGGCGAATTAGCTACGTTAAGAGGCCGTCAAGCTGAAGCAGAAAGGGAAGTTGCCCTTGGCGTAGAAGGCCATATGCAACGGCAACAAGAAGCTTACAAGAAGTTTGGTATTGATCCTGCGGCTATCTTTGCGCAAGAACGGGCTGAACAGAAAAAGTTCTTAGCTCAAGCTGAAGGCGACGCTAAAAAAGCTGAGGCTTTACGTTGGGCACAGATGTGGGCTAAGTTTGGTTCGACCCCCGGCCCCATACTAAAAGCCGCACTTACAGCGATTAACGAGACCGTGCCTGATCTGTTAGATGATCAGAAGTACGCAACTAATCTTCAGAGAAGTATCACTAAGACTCTGAATGACATAGATAGAGCCGAGTACCTTGACAAGAAGGGTCGGTATGACGAAGCGCAGAAGCTTCTTAACGGCGCGAGAGAAAATGTTGTTAACTACAGTATCGCTACTAGCAAGCTAATTGCTGATGAGCATGGCAATCGGATGGGCGCTGTGTCTAAGCTGGCTGCTGCGGAGGTTGGTGGTAAGTACGATGTTCTAGCCGCACGAGAGCGCGCCGCAGCTAGTGGCGGCGGTGGCGGTGGTCTAGAGCTTAAAGAAAATAAAGAGATCAACGCGGCGTTGGAGAAGTTTGATAAACGAGTTGAGAAGCGCGTTTCAGAGTTAAAAGACAAACTCATTGGTCTACCTGAAGGTAGTCGTCATCGTGTAGGTGCTGAGAAAGAACTTAAGGCTATTGAGGATGAAAGAAAAGACCTTGAAGCCCGTCTGACCGCTCAGATGTCGCGTGGCACTGTGAGAGCAAAAGGTTCTGAAACGCCTAAAGAAACGCCCGCACCAACGCTAAAAGTTGGAGAAGTGGTTGATGGGTATAGGTTTAAAGGTGGGAACCCTAACGATAAAAACAACTGGGCGAAGGAATAACTATGGCTGCACCGTGGGAACGCGATTGGTCAGAGCCTAAAAAATCCGCTGCTCCGTGGGAACGTAAATGGAGCGGAGAAAAAGAAGCGCCCAAACCGGAACCCAAGACGCGTAACGTCGCTGCTGTCTTAAATGACACGGTAATTAGTGTTGCTAACGCAGCGTTGGGCGGGATACAGGCAGCGGCTGACTTCGTGTCTCCGGGTAACTCATTCTCAAAGGCGGTAGACGAGCTAATTAAAGAAGGCGAAGAGTCGCAAAGCGACATGGCTAAAGCCGGGCGCGAAGAGTTCCAGCGCAATATGGCTGCTGCTAAAACCACAGGGGAAGAAGTCGGCGCTGCTGCTAAATATGTAGCCACTAACCCCCTCCAAGCAACGGCGCAAGCAGCGGGCTCTTTTGCTGGCCCCGGTCTGGCTATTAAAGGCATGACTAAAGCGGCCCAGATGTTAAACCTTGCAGAAAAAACTGCGGGGCGTCTTGGCCTAGGTGCCGGTATCGTGACTAACGCTGCAATGGCTGGCGGTGACGCTGGGGGCTCAGCGTACAAGATGGTGATGGATACACCAGATGAGATTCTTCTACAGAACGACTACATTCGTAGCCAAGTTGAAAAAGGCATACCGCTAGAGAAAGTAAAAGAAGACGCTGCAAACACTGCGGCCCGGCGTGCATCGTTTGTCCCTGCATTAGTGGGCGGTGCAACTGGCGCGTTTGGTGTTGAAAAATTCTTAGCTGGTGTGGGCGGCAAGTCGTTCTCCAAATCTACTTTGGGTGGGGCGCTTAGAACCGGCTTGCTTGAATCGTTCCAAGAAGGCGGCGAGGAAGGCGTAACAGAATACTCTGGTCGTGCAGCGGCTAAAGAGTATGACCCACGGATTGATCCAATGAAGGGTGTAGCGGGTGCCGCTACGCTTGGCGCAGCGCTTGGCTTTATTCCGGGTGCGGGTATCGGCGCTATCGAGACACGTAATGCTCTTGCAGCTGAAGCTGCACGTAAAGACTTAGAAGCCCAACAATCGGCAGCAAAAGCGGCTGAAAGCGCCGCAGCCATAGTTCCCGACGCACAAGCTGTTCAAGCACAGGCAGAAGAAGCTGCTAAACCACCTTCTACAATACCAATAGGCATCATTACGCCTGATCAAGTGGATGCTGCGCTTGCTGGCGAAACTACAAAGGAGGCTGCTGATGTCACGCAATCTGCTGGAGTTGACACAACAGGAGTTGAGCTTAGCGCTGACGGTACTGCATCAGGAATGGGAGCAACCCCCGCAGGAGCTGAAACACTTGGAGCCGCTAGAGTGGTGCCTGCTGGAGGACTTGCTCCATCAGCTGCTATGGCAGAGGGAGAACAGTCAGCTTCACTAGAACTGCTGGCAAAGCAGCTTTACGATAATTACGCGGTAAAACAAATAGAAGCTGGGGTTCCGTCCGTTTTGGAATGGGATCAACTAGGCGAAGCTACCAAAGATGAATTCCGTGCGCAAGTTGGTGGGACGCAAGATCAAAAAGTAGAAGAACAACTAACTTACAACGACGGTAACACATATGTTGGGGCAACTTTAAACGGCATACCTGAAGGGCAAGGTACTTACACGCAGACTGATGGTGGTAACTATGTTGGGGAATTTAAAGGTGGACAGTTTAACGGTCAAGGAACCTACACTTTTGCAGATGGTTACACGCTAACGGGTGTTTTTGAAAACGGCAAACTACTCAGCGGTCAAGGGACTTACACTTCTGAAGATGGTCGTACGCAAACGAGTATTTTTGAAAATGGTGAACTAATCTCAAAGGAGGAGCCAAGTGTCATTGAAACCACTGAAGCCATCGAAACAGAAGCGCAAAGAAAAGAAAAAGCTCCCTTCACCCCCTCCAAGCGCGTAATCAAGCTTGAAGAAAAAGCCGCACCAGTAGCCGAAGGGTTTACTGAAGCGCAGAAGCCGTTTGCTCAAGCGAAAATTAATACCCGTGATGCAGCACCAAAAAATGTCGATGAGGCAATCAGCTATGCAGGTGCCGAGACAGCATTCGATGAGTTTGACGCCGCGCTAAGTAACCTTAAGACTGCTTACGCCGCTCAGATCAAAGCTGAGAACACAGCTAATAAAGCTAAATACGAAGAGAATGTGAAGCTGGGCATCCCGTCTGCCAAACCGGAAGACGTAACCGTCTACGACATCTTGGGTCGGATGACGCAGAGCGAGCGCGAAGCCGCTTTTAAAAATGCTATCGAAGCTACTAAAAGCAAGATTAAGCCAACCAAGAAAAGAGGGGCGCGGGAAGCATTTGTTGAGTCCTTGTCCGAGTCCCAGAAACAAGCTGTTGAGGCTAAGCGCAAAGAGACTTTTAACGCAGAAGTCAAAGCTGTAGGCAAGCTAGGCAAGAAGAATATTTCCGACATCCGCGAAGCGCGTAAGAAAGCTTCTGCCGCTGCGGGTACAACCACCGCCGCTCCCAAGGTAGGCAAGGCGCAACCTGTTACAACAGTCAAGGTTGCAGAAAAGACCGAGAGCGAGAACATAATTGAACGACAGACTGTAGAAGCACTACAGACTGGTAAGACCGACAATATCCTACGGGCTGTTAAGACAGGCTATACCGATCCGGCAACTAAGCTGCTTGCCTCACAGATCGAGTTGGTTATCAATAAGTTCGGTATCAAGCCTACCGTTGTCATCGGCAAAGTAGAGGGCAACCGCCCCGGCATGTATGACCCAAAGACCGAGACAATCACGATTGATCCTAGTGCGCCACGCGATGTGATGTTAGATACTGTGGTGCTGCATGAGTACGCCCACTTCATCACTGACCGTGCGGTGGATAACCCACAGAACTTAACGCCTATACAGCGCGTTGCGCTTGAGAACTTGAAGAAGCTGCAAGAACATGTAGCTAAAAAACTCGGCAAGAAATACGAGATAGGTAATCTAAAAGAGTTCCTTGCCCAGACGTTCTCTAACTCAGAGTTCGTTGCTGAGATGGCAAAGATTCCGCCGCTCAGTAAAGTCATCAAGGTGCCTAACGCGCTGCGCGAGTTTGCTATTCGTGTCATGCAGCTTCTTGGCATCAAGGTTGATAACGTATCAAGCCAAGTCCTAGAAAACCTTCAGACGATGATCACCGGCCCGTTTGATGTTAAGGCACCGATCTCGCCCAAAATCCCCGGCATCGCTAAAGGCGTATCGTTCATGGGTAAGGAACCCAAGAAGGCGGGCGAGTACACAGGCAAATCTACTGAAGAGTTTATCGAAGGGCAGAAGCTGCCAGAAAGACCGAAGGGCTTCTTCGGTTCTATTAAGTCGTGGTTCTCTGGTGGCTTGTCAGGCCGGTTCAAAGAGCTTGCGCGTCAGTACCAGAATGAACAGTATCCTGTAAAAGACTTCCAGCGTCAGCTAAACCGTAGCGGGCTGCTTGTCGTTGGTAATGAGTCTGAAGCAAATAACATTTATGACTCGCTGTCTCTTGCAGCGGGCAACTTCCGTAATCTGGATAACACTTACGTCAACCCGCGTATAAATAAAATCAACGAGATGTTGGTCAACATGGTCAAAGAGACTGGGTTGCCTCTTGAGACTGTATTAAAGCGCCTGTCTGCCTATGGCACCGTAATGCACGAGAGCGAAGTACGTGCGGTGAAGTATCTACGGAAGGTGCCACTACGCTCTGACACGGAGAACATTAATTGGTTTGGGGAGAAAATTTCTCCAGACACAGCGCGTAGTTATATCTTCTCTGAGCTTACTTCAAAAGATAAGCTCTCCAAGAGGGCTGAGGAATTAGGCACTACCACTAAAGAGGTGGCTAAGGCATACCGCAAGCTGCTTGACGACATCGTTGCAGATAAAAATAACCTCAATCCGGGCAAAGACGCTAAGAACGTACCCATGTTCGATAAGGATCACATCGATTACAGCGTCTTGGCGGGGCTAATGCCGGAGGATGTTAAGAAGCATATTGACTACTTCAATCAGAATAAGACTGAGAAGAAGATGATGGACGACATCTTGGCAGAGGTTCGCGCCCTGTCTGACGTTACCATCATGCTCAACAAGCAAGCTAACTACTGGTCGCCGCAGGTTGATAATCTCGTTGACTTCTACGGGTATAAGAACTACGTCACATACAAGGGCAAACCCATAGTTGATGAGGATGCTGACTTGTTCTACGGCGGCGAACAGAAGCTTGGTAGAGAGCTTCAGCAGAAAGAATACACACAGGAAGGCCGCTATACGCTGCCTGATAACCCGATCCTGACCATGATGGCTGATGCATCGATTGCTGCATCCCGCTCTGGACGCAAAGACGTAACTAAGAACTTGTACAACTTAGCGCGGAGTGAAATACTTGGCAAAGTAGAAAAGATCGTCTCCTTCGAAGAACGGTACAAACTGAAAGAAGACGCAGAGTTGGCTAAGCTGATGAACAGTCAGAATGTCTTCTTGCACTACATGCCTGATGGTGAAGTGGCTGTTATATCAGTCAAGAATGACCGACTACGTAACGCTATCCGTAAGACATATCAAACCGGAAGTGGGATTATAGATAAGTTAAACACCTTTACTGGCTATATGGGGCAAACCCATACCCGCTTTAACGTAGCGTTCGCACCTAAGAACTTTGTCCGCGACATGCTGGCTAACGCATTCAACATCAGCGTTGATATGACTCCCGGCGCGGCGGCGAACTACGTTGGTTCGATTGCTAACTATGTAGTGTCTAACGGATTCATTAAGTCTTTCAGAGTAGCTGGCGCGTTCTATGAAGGCGGCGCTGACCCTGCTAAGAACCCACGCTTGAAAGAAATGTTGGCTAAGGATAAATCAGGTCACGTCAAAGATTTGTTGGATTACTTGCAGAACGGTGGTGATATTGCGTACATCAGTAGCTTTACCGCTAAGGGACAGTTCCGTGATGTATTGAGTCAAGCAAACAGACCTACAACGCTTGGCGCGGTGTTAAAGACTAAAGACGCAACCGTAAAGTTTTTTGATCAATACATGGCTGGCTTTGAATTTACTAGCCGCGCTGCTGCATTCAAGATTCGTAAAGCTGAAGAGATGGGCAAGCTCATGGCAAAAGGCATGAGTCGCGCCGAGGCAGAAGTCGCTGCCAATAAACCTGCCGCTGCGTTCGCTAAAGGTCTGGCTAACTTCGAAGAGAAGGGGCTAAAAGGTCAGCAAATGGGTGCGTGGTTTATGTTCTTTAACGCCTCTGCTACTGGTGCGGTGCGTGTTATCGAGCCTCTGGCACCTGCGGTGTCTTCTGTGTTTGGTGGCTATCAAGCTGCCGCTGACCGTGCGTGGGCTGAACTGCCCACGGAATTACGCAACAAAGGTAACCGAGAAGAGTTCAATAAGAAGTTTATTGAGCAAGCTGTGCGTGGTAAGAATGCGTCAGCTGCCATATTTGGGTTTGGCGTAGCTATGTACTACCTTGCGTATGCTGGCGCTGGAGAAGACGAGTATGGACGTAACCGCGTAGCAATTGATGACATGACCCGTTGGCAGCGTGACGCTCGGTTCTTTGTTGGTGATGGTGTAAACGACATTATTACTTTGCCGTGGGGCTTCGGCATGGGCGCGTTCGCAGCGCTCGGCGCTCAGATTGCTTCGTTGGGTAACTCTGACACTAAGTTTACTGAGGTGCTGGCTAACATGATACCGATCCTGATGGATTCGTTCTTGCCACTGCCAGTATCTAGAGGCAGTTTAATAGATAAGCCAGCCGAATTTATTATTGACACCGTCGCGCCAGCACCGCTAAAACCAATTGTTGAATTTGCCATGAACTACAATTCTCTTGGGCAAGAGATTTACAACAATCGGCAAGGGCCGAACGGCAGCGTTTACACGGGCGGTGACAATATACCGAAGCTGTTCAAGGACGCGGCGGTTTTCTTGTACGAGAGTACAGGTTTTGAATTTGGCGCGAACGAGATGTACTTCTTTGCTTCCGCCTACATAGATGCTTTAGCAAAAGCTGGCTCTGCGACATGGAATATCTTCACAATCGGTGCAGAAGGCGACCGCCCCGCTATGGAACGGTTAAAGCAAGATAGTCTATTCCTCTCCGGCTTTATCGGAACGCGCTCTGATTACGACGCACGTAAATGGAGCAAGATTGAGAGAGACTTAGAACAGCGCCGAGATCGCCTGAAAGAAATGAAAGAAGCAAATCTTACGGCGTATTACGAACATCTTGAAGATAATCCTTTAGATGAGTTTTTAGTTAAACGGTTCAACAGTGACGCCAATGGTGAGCTTAAACAGTTGCGTAGTGCCGCTAAAGAAATTAGGCGTAGTTCCGCTTATGACTTTGCTACCAAACGAGAATTACTGGAAGCTAATCGCGTGGAATCATCTTTACTAAAGATGCAGCTTGTCGATCTGTACACCGCTATGGGCTACGAGTTCTAACCGACGCGCCACACCCTGATGCCTAGATGTCCGTCCCGCTCACAGGTATAAATCTTTACCTTGACGCGGGACTTTTTTGCGGCGATGTCCGCCGCATAGATCATCTTGGCAGGGCGTACTGTGGGGATAAAAAAGCTTTCCCCCACTTCCATATAGTCATACGGAAAAATCCATTCAGGCTCAGTCGTCAGCCCCTCCATGTCCATCTGGGGTAAAGAAAGTATCTGGGATTTGGGTTGCAAAGACATAGGTGTTCACATTCATGTTTTTGTCTAGAAGGCTGAGAGCTTGCTTCCAACCAGAATCGAGGCGGGATTTCTTGACCTCAACCAAGATGCCCTTCTCCCGCATGTTCTGTTCAAACTCTCGTGAACTGACATTCTTTTCAGTCAGGTACTTCTTAAACTCGGTGGTTGAAATAGTGACAAGCCCTGTTGCTATATCGATCCTGCCTACCAGACTTGTTCTTGGCTCCATCGTAACCTTGCCATCATTGATGCCCAGAAAGCCTGTGTAGTACTTATTGATAAAGTCGCCAACCAGCGTAGAGTAATCCGTCTCCCCAAGGTTAACCACCTTGTCTCGGATGTTAATCATCTCACCACAAACTTTGGCGTAGATGCGCTCTAGGTCGTAGTTGATAAGCCCGATCTCGTTACCTATCGCGCCACCCGCCATAGTCGTGCCGATGATGTTCTCGTAGAAGCGATAGATAGCGTCGTTGCCAAAGTCAATTTTGAATCGAGCAATCCACTCATCCACCATCTGTTTTAGCCCCACTTCGCCTATCGCAAAGTAGGCAGGGATGAGTTTACGTCCAGCGTGACCGTAGTTGTACTTAAACAAGTCAAACACCTTGGGGCCGAAGTCTGGCTCGTCAATCAACAGCTGTGGTTTCATTACGAGAAACTCAATCATCCGTGCCATTTCGCCTGTCGCCATAGAGTTATTCGACATGATCATGTCCAGCAGCGGCACGTTACATGTCATCATGGCAATTGCCGACGCTAAAAGTTCGTGCTCTCGTTCAGCGTTGACCGACCCCTGAAGGCGAATCTTGGCCTTACCCTGCGAGATAGCGTGAACCATCTTGCTAAGTTCTTCTAGCTTACGGGTATGCGCTTCGTCCACGCCGAACCCGGCGTTCTTAAGCGTGATGTATCGCTGGTTCAAGCCGTTGTTCGTTGCATCGAAGACTGAGATACCGACTGGGTTACACCACACACTTAAGTTAGCGTACAGGGCGCCTGTCTTACCGTTGCCTGATTTGCCTGTGTAACTAACGACAGCGCCCGGAGTAGAAGTCAGCGGCATGAGTGGTGAACCTAGACCGATCAATGTGCCAAAGGCGTGCATTTCCATCGTCGGGCGGTTTAATTGCTGAGCACATTCGCGCCATACATCGAAACTTCCCTTCGGCTCAAAGTGTTTTGCGATACTCCGAACCATAGGCGACGCAGGCGTCGGCACAATTTTGCCGTTTGCTTTAATTAAATTATTGCCGATGACGTACTGACGGCCCAAGCGCTCGTCGTTCACCGGTTCAGTCCAGCCCATCTGCATCTGCATAATCTCTGCTTCTGCTTGGGTCTGTAGGTAGTGTCCCCATTTCATTATGTACCCCATGATGTGTTGTAGCTTACCTGCGTTACCCACGATACCCATAAAGCCGATTGCCTTCTTGAACTCATCAGACGCGTTCAGGCTCCGAGTGGTGATCATGAAGTCACGCGGCGCGTCTTTCGGTAACAGAAGGCGCATCATCAGAATCTCGCCATCCATCTTGCTGTACATCCGGCGTATCGGGAACAACTCGTGTGGGTAAATCAGTACAGGGTCTAGTTCTGTCTTGTTACCTTTCTTGTCCACTTTGGGCGGCGGTTGGTAATAGATGCCGCCTGTTTCGCCCCGGAAGTACGGAAACAGCGCCTGTGGGTGATCAGGAATTACGTTTGCTGGAATATCTTCGGGATTCTCGTACTGCCGAACTGCGTCCTCTTTAGGGGCTTGGGCGATCTTGATGACTCGTCCGAGGGCGAGTGGGTTGGTGATTTTTCCACGGTGCTTGCAGTTATCGCAGATATCGGGATTGATGTTGTCGAATACTTCGCAAGAATAAGGCTTGCCTTGTCGTTGGCTGGCTTTCTTTTCTGTTTCTTCCCAGCTATATCCGGGGTAGTCGCTTGAGATTGCGTGGATTGCTTCATCTCTGTCGGTGCAGTGCTGTGCGATAGACAGCACGGCTGTCCATACTGGTTCAGGTAAAGTCTGTCGGTTCTCGATTGCCCACTTAACTTGCTCACATCCATCCCCTTCCATGCTGCGGATAGCGATCTTGTCGAACACCGTCTCATGGTTGTCCAACTTCATCAGCGCTTTAGTCTCGTCATCCAACCCCTTCGGGATATGCCTTAGCACATCAGCCGACGCTACATTTACTTCTATGCCCAAGAACTCTTTGAAAGCATCAAAGGAGTAGGTGTATATCTCGTCGGTGAGCAGTCCCGTAGGCGACGGTGGGTCAGTCTTGTAGTTGAACGTGTCAGGGCAGCGCAGAATACGCGCTACGTCTGCGGTAACTACAGGGTCAATTTTTATATGTTCAAGGCAGAACGCTTTGAACTTCTCAGCGTAGGGCTTCCATTCCGCTACGGGGATGTCTTCGTCAAAGAGCCAATAGGCGTGGATGCCTGTCCCAGAATCAATAATGACCGGCGGAGGCAGCTCTTGCTTTTCAACGAACTCTCGCAAACTACCAAGAGCGTCTTCTTTTTCAGCATATCCTTTGCCGTCCCCGACATCGAGGTCGATGAAGAATGAACGAAGGTATTGCGCGTCCTCTGCCTTCCTTGAATAGCCTTCGAAGGACGCAAGTGCCACGTAGACGTTATCTCCGCCCACTGCAAACTGTCGTGCAATAGTTTCAAGTTCATCTAAACTCTCCGTAAACCTTTGCGTTATCTTGTGCGTCTTTGGATGGATTCGTGCCACACAATAGACGCCCTGCGAAGGCAATGCTTTCTCGTAAAATTGTTTTATCATATCCGCAGAGACAGAAAGGGCAGAGCAAAAGCTCTGCCCGGTTATACAAGATGCTGCTACTTAGTTGCAGAACGTGTTGCAGTTATTGCCGTTGCTGTCGCAGCAAGTTGTACAGTACACAAACCGCCCGTTGTATTGGTAGCTGTGTGAAGAGCATCCGGCGTAAGCTACGCCAGCGGCTGTAAGTGCCCAGATTACAAAGAGTTTTTTCATATCGGTCTCCCAATCATATCTTCAATGTAAGCTTTAGCCCCCTTCACGGACTTGGCTGGCAATACTCCCGCTTCCAAGTCTTTCTCTAATAGCCTGATGAAGGCTAAAGCTAGGTCTTGATTTTTGCCACGAAGTACCGCGCCGCGAAACCAATTGTGAACCGTTGCTCGTGACACCTCCATTGCAGTGGCTACATATTTAGCAGGAATATTTGCTGTTACACAAAGCTTTGCCATTTTGTAGCCAATGCGGTAGGTGTCATCTGCGTTGTTTAGATCACTGAGAAACTTTGTACTATATGGTCGCGACATGGTGCTCCTTATTTCTTAGTCCATTTCTTAATAACATCCGATGCGTCAGTCGCACTTGCCGCAGCGCGTTTAACTGATTCACGGACTGTCGGTTCTGCTACTGGTACATCCACTGTCTCACCATCCTTCTTCTTATAGACGGTTAGCTTGATAGCAGCTTCAGCAGCAGCGGTCTTGCCTTGTGCAGCGATAGCGTCATAATCCTTCTGGTCAACTGCACCGGCTGGCGAGAACAACACTTTCGGGAACTGCACCTTAGTGTCGAACGCAACCTTCGTTACCACGCGACCTTTGGATACGTTGTTACTGGCAAGCATTCCAATATAGGACTTAAAAGGCCAGCGTCCGTTCTCTTCCTTGCCAAACGTCGAAGCTGCGGGGATAACGAATTCCAGTACGTCACCAGCTGGGTCTTGTGGCAGGACGACAGCTGTGCGCCATGACAACTTACATTTCGCACCGACACCAGAATCGTTCGATCCCTTAGCTGAGTTTGGGCATACATCGCATGTGGGTGCGCAAGGGTGCTCAACATCGTCGTCAGGCTTAACGGAGTCGTTTGACCAGCAGATTGGCGAAACGGTTTTGCCTTCCTCATACGTACCCTCGTAGCATTGACGCGACGCGCTGTGTGCCATACGAACAAAGATCACGTTCATATGACGGTCTTCGATACTGCCTACTTCTTTGCCGCCTACCATCTTGCGGAATACACCGCCTTTGATAGACAGACGCTTGGTTTGATTACCACCGCCACCTGCTACGGCTGCGGTATCTTCATCGACACCCGACTGAATCATCAACGGGTTGTTTGCCAAGATGGTTTGTAGTTCTGTACTCATGATTTACCTCAACTAAATTTAACTAACACGGGACGTGGGCTTACGAACTGTGATGGTGAACTCACGCATCACATTCACTCCGGGCGGTAGACCTTCATGATGCCGCTCAGACATGAATTGCTTAAAGTTACCTTGATGCAGTCTGCCTTCAAACAACTCAACTGCACCTAGACTTAATACAAACTTATTGAAGTTATCGCGATCAGCGCAGGTATAGCGTTCCTTCAACGCCTTGATGACTGTGCCACTATCAGTGCGTAGACTTTCAACCTTCATGTCGTTGCACCCTGCAAGCATCTCTTGTTCAAGGACTGCCATGTCTGCCTTCAATTGCATGTCGCGCTCTTTATATTCGGCCTCGATCTTTTCACGCTCACTGCGGATAGTCAAGTAGGCTTTAACTAATTCATTCATATCCTTCATAGGTTTTTTCTCCTAGTTCTGATTTATACAAGTCGATCAGTTGCTCATGTGAATCAACTTTGCTTTGTAACAACCGGTACATCTTCCGTTCAACTTCTGAGCCTTGCAGGTGTACTACTGTCATACGATTCTTCTGACCGACACGATCAATACGTGCGATACATTGCAGGTATGTTTCAACACTCATAACAGGCGACCAGAAGACGATTGTGTTTGCAGCGGTTAGCGTGACACCGTGTGACGCTGCTTGAGGCTGGATGACAAGCACTCGTGGTTCAGAAGTCGATTGGAATTTATTAACGATCCTAGTACGTTCATTGCCTGATACGCTTCCGTTAATAATTTCGTTAGTCACGCCGTTGTCGGATAGAAACTTAGCCAACATCTCGATGGTGTGCGTGAACGGCACGAAGACTATTACCTTATGCTCCGTCTCCTCTAGTACTTCCAACAGCGCTTGGAGTCGTGGCCTGACATCGAACTCGACCACTTCTTTCGTATCCGAGTACACCGCACCGCCTGAAACTTGTAGCAACTTGGACAACCTCGCCGCTGCATTTACTGCACTTATCTGTTCCCCCGCTGCGTTGATCAGCATCTCTTCCTTCAGCACCTTGTAGTACTTAGCTGCTTGCGTGGTCAGCGGCACTTCGCGGGTCTGGTACAACACCTCTGGCAGATCGAGACACTCAGCTTTGGAGAACCTGATGGCTGGTTGTAGTGCATCGAATACAACTTGTTTAGCTGTTGGCTTGGGAACCCACTTGAACCGTGTCAGTTGAGTCATGACTTTATCCCGCCACGCTGTGCTGTACTTCGGTACATTGTCTGGCGAGACCAAACGCGCTAAGCCGAACGCATCGAGCGGCGACTGCGACGCTGGTGTGCCGGTCAGCATCCACAGACGGGTGTGGGGTTGAATTAGTTTAGCTAACGTCTTCCACCGCACGGTGCTGGTTGATTTGTAGGCATTGGCCTCATCCACAATGATCAGGTCAAACCCACCGTCCTTGATCTCATCCCGCAGGATGCCGACACCGTCATAGTTAGTAACTATGAAATCATACTCACCATTTAATATTTTCTTACGCTTCGCCGCAGGGCCATACGCTACGCCCACGCTTCTGTGCATGGCTGTCTTAAACACATCGGCTTGCCATGCGGAATACATAATTGTAAGAGGGCAGATCACTAGCGCACGTTTCACTACGCCCTGATTCATCAGGTAGTCTGCCGCCCAGATAACGGATGAGGTCTTGCCTGTACCCGCCTCGTTGAAACAGAACGCGCGTTGCCGTGTGGAGAGAAACTCAGCGGTCACGCGCTGGTGATCAAACGGTTTGTACAGGCCGGGGTAGTTGTAGTCGCGCAGCATAGGTGATGGCACGTTCGGGATGCCAATCGTCTGCGTGAGGAATGTGGTTTCTTTGAGACCCCAGTAAGTGAGCAGGGTTGTGTTGTTATCGTCCCTGTCGAGTATCTCGCACTTCTCGATGTACTGTAGCAGTACGTCCGCTAGTTCATTCGGAACGGCATACTGTAAGGCGGTGTCATCCACCACTGTAAACTTAATCGTACTCAATTTGACTCCACTGTAAACTTAAACGATGCCCCTTACGGGGGCTAGTCGGTCAACTCCGTGCCTAGGAGCACTACTCCGAAAGGGGGGCACTAATCGACTGATGCGGTTTATTTGAGGGGACAAACCTTCCGAAAACCCCCCGCCCACTCACACCTAACGGCAAGCCTTTACTTCTTGCGTTCTCGCTTGCTAGTCTCAGAGACCAACGCGCTTGATGAGCTACGCTTGAATGAGCGATTCTTAGACGGCGACTGTACCATTACGCCATCAGCATTGCTACCACCTTTTGATAAAGCGACTCGGTGTGCGATGTCTTTACCTTCACGCACGTCAGCTTTACCGTTGCCGTTATTGTCTTTGGCTTTTTTATCCATTGCACGACGCGCACGTTGGCGCTCCATGCGATCAGGATGTTCGTTCCTAGCCTTTTCTTGTTGATACTCTTTCTTGTACGGTCTGGGCTTGTTCACGTAGGGCATCATTTGCTCCATGTATAAACTCGTTACTTATTTCTCTACCTGTCTCTAGGTCACGTCGAAAGAACCTCATATCGGATACATGGGTCTTGCCCTGCTGCGAGGACTCTACCGGTATCCATCCGAAACTAAATTCTCTCGACAGCTTTGGCACTGTGTATCTCGTCGTTGTGCATCGTTTTTAAATCTATTCCGTGCCATATAGCCCGTACATGAGAAGGCTTTCCTTCAGGCTGAGACTCGTCAAAGTATTCAGCTTCGACCGGCTCGACGTGGAACTCTAACCAATCCTTTTTCATTATCTCGTCCTATGAAACTCGCACTCTGTTACAGGACACCAACCACACAACGGTGTCGGGTTCGGTTGCCATGTGTCATTCTCAAACGATACTGCTAGGCGCTCTAGGTCTGGATTGAAGTTACCCCACAGTTCATCGACCTGACTACGCTCGTACTCTTCTGGTATGAAGTTGTTATGCAACACAAACAGCAGACCAGCTTTAACATGATTGACTTCAGGAAAGTGTGCAAACGTCATCAGTGCCATCAGCCGTAACTGTTTTAGATCAGGATACTTGTCACTCCCCGTCTTGTAGTCAACGATGAACGCCGTGTCATCTGACACAATCATCAAATCCACAATCCCCCGCACCCAATAGCCCTTGCCGTATGAGCAAGGCTGACGGTTGATGTCTAACGCCATTCGATATTCAGGATAGCGCGTCCCATCGATCTCAAGCAACGGGTCAACCAAGGAAGCAAACCTCTTGTAATTGTGGGGTAGCTCTGTTCCATCCTTCGCGTAGTTCTCCAGCGCGGTGTGAACGTCCGTGCCGTAGAGCATCTGGTGTGTCGGTTTAACTTCATATCTCTTTAAAACTTTTACCTGTTGATACTGTCTTGGGCAATTAATGTACTGTTTCAAACTGGAGAATGACCACGTAACTGAACTCATGGGGATACCTTTATTTGTTAACACTCTCCATAACTATGCCCCCATTTTGCTTCACACGCAACAGGCAACGTCGGAGCCCAAGTTGGTGGCGTGGACATCTTCTCGATGACGAATTTCATAGCCTCCTCGCGTTCCGCCTCTGGAACTACGACCACCGCCGCGTCATGTACAGTCAGGGCTACCCTGTACCTTTCATTAATGGCAATCATCTGTTCGCCTACGACAATCCTAGCTAACGCTTGGACTACATTCTCCACTACTGCGCCGCCCCAGATACCGATCTCGCCCTTGCGTGACTTGTACTTGTATTGGGATTTCTCGCCCTCGGTGTCGAACCGCAGCTTCGGGTAACGGATAAACAGACTATTCGGTAACGATATGCCCTCTTGGGTAACTTGCAACACCTGATGTTGTCCTAGATAAAACGGATCAGACTTCGCGTTCCAGTTGGCTATTTCGCTCAACGCATCGTCACAGTCTTTCCATAAAGAAATAATATTGTCGTTGACTTCGCGATACAGATTTACTATCGACTGACATTCCTCATCGGGTAGGGCAACGCTGATCGGCTGCGATGTAGCCAGCGTGTGCTGTAACTTTCTCCAGCCTGTGCCGTAGCCCAAACCGAGAACGCAAGTCTTGCCAACGAACCGCTCTTCTGGGTTCTTCTTAGTTATTTCTCGGTTGTAGACTTTGGAAGCAAAGATTGAATATACGTCTTCGCCGCTGGCGAATTGTTGAACAACATCATCTTGTCCTGCCAACCAAGCCAGCACCCGTGCTTCGATCTGGGAGGAATCGCAGTTAATGACCACGTGGTTGTCTGGTGGAAGTACGGCGTTTTTGAGGGTCTTCTTCTTTTTATCTCGGCTAGGTAAGTTTTGGAAATTAACTTTGTCTGAACCACTCCATCGTCCAGTGTGTGCGCCGTAATATTTAAGGGGGATGGGTAGTAGCCCTCGATTGCGCTTTCCGATGTCGATGAATCGAGTGATGCGTGACTCTTCCAAAGTTGACTTAGTTCCAAGTCGGACTGCACACAGTTGCTGGACAAGTGTATTCTCGTGTTTCGACAGTTCGATAAAACCTTCGTCGTTCTTCGCCAGTGCGAATGTCTCCTTGCCTGTGACTGGGCTGATCTTTCGTGGTGTCTCCACTGGCGGGTCGAGGGACTGGAGGAGGGCAGCAAACTGCTTATTGCTTGCCAGCTTCTTGCGAACAGATTCTTCATCATCACACTTTAAATCCTCTTTCAAAGTAGCCAGCAGAGAGTTCTTCTCTTCACGCAAGTCTTCCAGCCGTTGAACCAGCAACGCATCATCCACCTGAAACACCGGCTCAATGAACATGCGCAGCGTCATATCTACTAGTTTTATCTCATCGCCGGGGAAGTGCGGGGCCATTAGATGAAACAGCTTGTAGGTCAACTCGCAGTCGTTCTTGCAGTAGTCGCCGTAGGCTGAGAGTTGTGCAGGGGTGAAGTCTGCTCTGCGCTTGCCCAACGCTTTGACTACCTCGTCGCCCTTCTCACCAATCCTGTAGCGTTCAGCCAACGCGCCGAGACTGCCACCTGCATCCACACCATGCAGGGCTCTTGCCATGCACAGCGTGTCTAAATAAAAAGCGGGGTGAATACCAAATCGCCAACCAAGTATTGCCCCGTCGAAAAGGGTGTTGTGACATAGAAGCGCCGCGTCTGACCAATCGGTTAGGTCAGTTAAGTGTTTCTTTAGCTCGTCGTGTGAACCAGAAAACCAATACGCAGGAGCATCATCAATCTTGACGCCGACGCCGATCTCTTCGAACTGCTTGTCACGTATGTATTCCTCAGTGGTCAGGTTCTTGAACCCAAACCCTTCGGCGTAGTACGTCTCGAAATCAAGTGTTATTAGACTCATTTTTAATTAGTTTTCTCATCTCTTCGTAGGCGTCCGCGCTTTGCTTGTGCGAACTTGCTGTCATCATGTCGTGCGCCGCTTCGTACACGCGCGCGAGAGCAATCAGTACAGCAGCGGCTTCAAGGTCTCCCTCATCGCGGGGCATCTCCTGAAAGTTGTTGGCTAGACGGACAGCTTGACGGGCTAGTTTCATTGTTCAACCTTTTTTCACGTTCAATGATACGTTCGGCTTTTCTTACAAGATGTTGGGCGCGGGTGGATGATATGTCCATCTCTTCACCTATTGCTTTATAAGTCATCGCTTTTTTTCTTAGGTCATACGCCTGAAACGCCCTCTGCCGCGCTCTTTGTTTTATGACCTCGCTTTTTTTCTCGCGTCCGTCATACCACTCTTTACGTGCATCACTGTAATGAGCATCTACCCAGTACTTTAAATCTCTTAGAATGTCCAGACGTACCACTACATCTAAGTTCTTAAATTCTTCAGATAAGAAAAGAGAAGCTTCCTCGTTGTAGTATCTAACGTAAGCAACCTTCATAGCTTCCTCTGACAAGCAAATGCCTGTATGTCCACACGGAACGCATTAGCGAACTTGCAGTCACCAGCGATCCGCCCTTCGGTCTGAACAGTTCCTATCCATAACCCAAGCAGGAAAAGCACTACCGCAACGAATGACTTAGCCCAGACTGCGTTAAGCCATGCCCAAACAGCTTTGTAGTTGATAGTGTCAACGATCATTTAGAACG
>Ga0315901_10002317_pt1 | contig 26323 bp, 20 predicted proteins | sample LakEriMetagenome_10_FD_203761 | JGI IMG/M metagenome (GOLD analysis project Ga0315901, IMG submission 203761) | Freshwater fungal communities from buoy surface, Lake Erie, Ohio, United States - Buoy 2 MA116 | ecosystem: Environmental > Aquatic > Freshwater > Lake | place: USA: Lake Erie, Ohio...
AAAAACGAAGTTTTGAGGCGGAATCCGCCTAACAAAAAAAATCAAGGAGTCAAAATGAAGATACTCATCACCGGAGCTAATGGCTATATCGGACAAAGACTGATTTTATCCTTGCTTTCACAAGGTCACAAGATTGTTTGCTTAGTAAGAGAAGCATATAGATTTGATAAGAAAAAATTTTTTAATTATGACGGCAGTTTTTATTTGCCTGATGGAGTGGAGCTTAAAAGCCATGAAGCCAAGCCCGAAGATTTAGAAGTTATTACTGGTGATTTACTCGATCCCAATTCACTTGGCAATATTCCTGAGGACATCGATATCGCTTACTATCTAGTGCACTCCATGAGCACCAAGAACCGAAATGATTTTGATGTAATGGAAATCGAATGTGCCCGAAATTTTAGTCAAGCAATTAAGAAGACTAAAGCTCAGCAAATCATCTACCTGAGCGGCATTAGCAATGATGATAATTTATCTCGGCACTTAAGCTCGCGCAAGCACGTTGAAGAAGTGCTAAAAGAATCCAAGATTCCGCTCACCGTTTTACGAGCGGCTATTATAATCGGCTCTGGGAGCGCGTCATTCGAGATCATTCGAGATCTGGTAGAAAAATTACCATTTATGGTCGCACCCAAGTGGCTAAATGTCAGATGCCAGCCTATTGCTGTGAGGAATGTAATTCAATATATGACAGGTGTTATTGGCAAACAAGAATGTTACGATAAAGTTTTTGATATTGGCGGACCAGAGATTCTCACTTACAAAGAAATGCTGTTTGGCTACGCCCGAGTCAGAGGCTTAAAAAGATGGATAATCACTCTGCCTGTGCTTACTCCAAGACTATCAGCTTACTGGTTGCATTTTATTACTTCCACCAATTACGCTCTAGCACGGACTTTGGTGAGTAGTCTAAAAAACGAAGTAGTCTGCAAACTCGGCAATATTCAAGAAATCATACCTCTAAAACTTATCAATTACGAAGATGCCATCAATAAAGCCTTGTACAGAATTTCAAGAGATGAAATCCCCTCTAGCTGGCGAGATGCTCTAAATATCAAGACTGCTTTTTGCAATATTTTTGCTAGAAACGCACATGTACCTCGGTATGGTTGTTTTTTTGATATTCGAACTGTTGAGTTTGATAGAGATATAGATGAAGTCAGAGACAATGTCTGGATGATAGGTGGCAAGCGGGGTTGGTACTATTTTAATTGGGCTTGGAAGCTTAGAGGAAATTTCGATAAGCTCATTGGCGGAGTAGGTCTAAGGCGTGGACGCCGTGCTGATAAGGATTTGCAAGTAGGCGATGCTGTTGATTTTTGGAGAGTTTTGCAAGCTGATTACGAAAATAGATATTTAGTTTTATTTGCAGAGATGAAACTGCCTGGAGAAGCCTGGCTAGAGTTTAGGCTTGAAAAGCTTGATAATGGCAAAAACAAACTCACTCAAAAAGCCACTTTCCGTCCCAGAGGCATACTCGGTAGATTATATTGGTACGCACTTACACCAATTCATTTTTTTATTTTTCAAGGCATGGCAAATGAAATAGTAAATTACCAGCGCAGAGATTTTTACACAGCTTTACCAGCACAAAAGCCTGAAGCCCACGCCCATTGAAAGTTATAACCACCTAACCAACCAGTGACATCGACAACCTCACCGACGAAGTAGAGTCCTGGTACTTTTTTTGCTTCCATGGTTTTAGAGCTAAGTTCATTAGTATCGACACCGCCAGCAGTAACTTCAGCTTTTGAAAAACCCTCAGTATCATCAGGCACTAAAGTCCACTTATTAAGGCTATTAGCGATTGATTTGAGAAGATTCTCTGGCATTTCAGCGATAGGATTATCCGGAAGATTCTTCAAATCAGGGAATTGCTTAACAAAATCATCAGTAAAAACCGCTTGTCGATTGAGCTTGGTCTTAGACTCAGCGTGCAAGTCCTCCGGGTAGATAATTTCTTTTAGAATTGTTGTGATTTTTTTCTTGCCATCAGATTTTTTTGCTTTTATTAGATAATCAAAAATATCCACGTGAGGAGCAAGATTAATAGTGATTTCTTGTCCATCTGACCAATAAGACGAGATCTGCAAAACCGCTGGGCCACTTAATCCGCGATGAGTAAACAAAATATTTTCTTTAAAAGAGATTTTCTTACTTTTATAATTCGTGCTAATCTCAGCATAAAAACTTAAACCAGCATTACTAGCAAAAAACTTACGGTTATATTTTTTGGTCATATCATCATCAAACATAAACGGGACAAGGGCGGGATAAGGATCTATGATATTAATGCCAAATTTTTTTGCGATACGATAACCAAAATCAGTGGCTCCGATCTGGGGAATTGATAAGCCCCCAGTAGCGATCACCAAGCTATGAGAAAAAAAAGACTTCGCCTGGCAGATAACATCAAAACGTAAATTATGCTCCTCACGATAATCTATATCTTTTACATGAGTACTACTCAGTAATTCCACTGGCAAATTAGATATTTCTTTTTTTAGCATTTCAATAATCACATCAGAGCTAAAATCACAAAAAAGCTGGCCGAGTTTTTTTTCATGGTAATGAATTTTGTGCTTTTCAACAAGGGCAATAAAATCTTGCGGCTGATAACCAGCGAGCGCTGATCTGGCGAAAAATGGATTAGAGGATATGTAATTATCAGGACTTGCGTATTTATTAGTAAAATTACAGCGTCCACCTCCAGAAATACGAATTTTTTCACCAATTTTGGCTGAATGGTCGATCAATAGAGTCTTTTTGCCGCGACTGCCTGCCGTGATAGCTGCCATAAACCCAGCCGCGCCTGCTCCTATAATAATGACGTCAAAATCGTTCACTTTTCCTAATGTAGCACCAAAACCAACCAGATCCAGGAAAAAGGCCAAAAAAAAAGCCCCGAAGGACTTAGTTCTTATTGATTTGAATAAAGATTATTCTAGCATATTTTTTAGCTATATGCAATATGTAAAACGGACATACTGGATAAGATTTTATTAACCTTGCGAGTTATTGCTCTAATGGTTTATTCTCATTAAGCCATTTAAGAGCGGATTGAGCAATTTGAAGCTTTTGAGCGATAATTGGTATTTCTTGGACGCCGCACCATTCTGCAGAATTACCCTCTAGATAGTTAGTCATTTGCTCAACAGCTTCAGTTAAACTAATAATTTGTTGTTCGTGACACTCTCTGTAAAGTTCTTGCCCGCGATCAGATGATTTAAGATGGGTCATTCCTTCAACTAAATTACTAATGTGTTTTTGATAAGAGCCTGATTTAGACTCATCGAGATGACTATCACAAATTATAAAACCATAAAAATTTCCAGAAAGTCGATAATTCTTTACCATAACATACTCTCTAAGAGTCCTATGCTGTCCATGGTGGATCAATTTATCTAAATCTTCATTACCAAGATCCAATCTTTTTAATTCTTTATTGATAGCATCAATCTGAGTGATAGAAGACAATAAACTATTAAGTCTTTTTTGTTTAATTTTAGGGTCGATATTTTTGGAAAACGAGTCTTCAAAGCTAGTTTTTAAAGACTCTTCAATTTTACTTAGTGCACTTTTTAAAGCTTCATCTACAGGTAGCTGTATTGTTTTTAAAAAACCCAAAAGCTTAGCTCCATCCTGAATATTTAATGTAATCTGAGAGGGCAAGACTGCAAGGCTTTCACTGTTTATTCTAGGCATAGAATTTTCTTCAACATAGTGATCATAGAAATAATCAATTAATTCTTTTTGCAGAAATTCATCTTGTTGAATAGCTGGGATAGATTCCAGTTGACTTAATAAAGTTTCTACGTAAGCTTTAAGATCACGATCTTTATCAGAAGTAGGATTATATAAATCATCCATCAAAATTAATTTAACGGTATCCATAAAGGCACTGAGGTCAGAGGGTATTTGAAGATTTGATGAAAGAAAAGAAATATTTGAATTTACTTTTATAGGCTCTAAACCAATTTTACTAAGATATTGCGAGTATATTGTTTGAATTTCTTTGTATCTAAATCCTTGTGCTTGCTCCTGCTCTAATGGATTGGTATGTGTGCCTAATTGTGCTTGAATTAAGTTAAACATTAATCCACCCATCGAGTTTAGTGAATTAAAATTTTTTATAGCTGTAATTGTTGCTTTAAATGCATTAATTTGAACAGAACTATTCTTCTCTATTACAGCTAAAACAGCATTATGAAGATTCTCTTTTATCTGGGCGCTAGCTGTGATTTCAGTGTCAGCTGGCGTTTGATTGTTAGAATATTTTTCAAAGGCAATTAATTGATCTAAAAATTGAAAAATTGGCCGAAACGCTTCTGACCCTCTATCTTGAATTCCTAAAGCGGTGAGATGCTCTTGAATTGATTGAGCGTTAGCAAAAGATCCTATTAGCATAATAATAAATAGAAATTAGATACTTAGCTTTGATAGCTGATTTATCTATAAATAATCTAGCCAATGTTTTTCTAACCAATCACTAAACAAAAACCCCTAAATCAAAAAATTTATCCCAGTCTGCAAAATAACGCCAGTATGCGGTTGCTCACCGTTAGGCTGATCGATCACAGGGTACGCGACATTAAGATTCATAAATGTATTATTATCAAGCCCGAGTTTTAGTCCCGTGCCCAAGAACATCTGGAAAGCCCCATGATTAGAGTCTTTTATGCCCTCATACTCAAATTTTTCCTGCCAAATACCAAACGATTCAAGACTATAAACCAAGTCCACATCATGACCAGCTATCTTAGTGGATTTAATTTTTTTATTTAGGGCCATTCCAAAATTAACTCGATCACCAACAATCACATCGCTTAAACCCGGTGTAGATAAGGTGTAGAGAGCCGAAGCGTCCAATGAATAATTACCCAAAACTTTTGAAAATGCAAATCCCATAATCGGATCCCAAGAGCCAGAGCCAGGCTGTTCATCAGCTGATAGCCTAAAACCGAATTCATCAGCTTCATTAGTTTGACCAGTAGGCATCTTTATTCCTCCCAAAAGTGCTATTTGAAAGTCTTTCGAGCAAGAATTTACTATTCGATATTTAGCAAGCAGACTCAAATCCCCGAACCCAATAGAGTCTCCGCCACTATAATCCATCCCATCATGAGTAGATCTAATTCCATATCTCATATTGTAAGGAAGTGCTACTAATAAAGTTAAATCATCACTCAAGCCAAGAGCCGTATTAAAACTCAAGTTCATTTGTGAGTTCATAGAGTGTGCATGAGCAGTGCGTTTGTTTAGCGACTGAATCTTTATATCAGAAAACTCATAAGAATTAGTAAACCTAAAACTTGATCCAAAAATAAATTTGTTTTCTTCAAGAGTATAAGCAGGAATAGTAAAAGCTCCAGCCGAAGGTCCGATATTAGCAGAAGAAAACCCGAGCGAATCAGCACCGCACAAACATGCTCGAGAAGGGCTATTGAGTAAAAAAATTAATATTATAACTAAAAAAAAATTCAGCTTCATTAATTAGGTAGCGCTTTTCTTTTCTTGACGCTTATGCCTTGCGCAAGCAGGCGTAGCTCTACTGTTTTTTTTAGTGGCACTATAATAATTAAGACCACCATCAAAACTTATTGAAATAGTTTTTTCTCCCATTTCAGGCTCGTGTAAAAACTTCACAGGAAGCGGCTCGCCAGCAAATTTATCATTGTATGGAATTAAGACCATATCATAGTAATGGGCGTCCTGAGTCACAGACTCTACTTTTAACTTGGTCTGATCTTCTTCAAGTAAATTATTAGTTACTATTCCATAAACCTCATTTTCTTTATCAGTGCAGAGATTAAAAATAGCAAGTGGTTTTTTAGAGACTGAAGGATGCTCATGTCCGCCATGAAAAAGCACTCTAGCTGGACTTGGACTTGCTGAACTAGCAATCGTCCATCTACCTTGCAAAAGACTGTTATTGGTTTCGTGAGCCTTAGAAGAAAGAGTACACAAAACCAGAAAAACCATTGCCAAATATAAAGATTTTTGAATTTTTATCATAAACCCTATAGTAGCACTATAGGGTTTAAAATATTATTTTAGGATGCTTAAAAAAAGACAAAAATTCAATATCGGTAAGCTTGCTGAATTAGCGGGCCTGAATATCCAAACAATTAGGTTTTACGAAAACATTGGCCTGCTTCCAGAGCCTTCTAGAAGTAAATCTCAGTATCGACTTTACGATGATGAGTATCTTGATCATGTTAATTTCATCAAAAATTCTCAAGAACTAGGTTTTACTTTAGAAGAAATTAAAGATTTGGTGCAGGTAAAATTCCAAGACTGCGCTCTGGGAAAAGATGTGAAGGCTTTAGTCCAAGAAAAAATTGAAAAAATAAATTGCCAGCTAGAGGCTCTTAAATCCCAAAAAAAATTCCTCGAGAAGCTAAACTCTAATTGTAACGGCAAAATGCCTGTAGATGAGTGTCCTATCTTAGACTCTCTAAAAAAAGAGCCTAAGCACTGTTGCTAAAAACCTCAATGCCAGAATTACCAGAAGTACAAACAGTTTGCGATGGAATAAAAGATTTCGTAATTGGCGCGCGCATCACAAATGCCAAAATCATAAACAAAAAACTTAGAATTGAAATCCCTAAAAGCATTGAAAAGCTTTCTGGCACTGAAATTCAACAAGTAAGAAGAAAAGCAAAATATATAATTTTAGAACTTAATAATGACAAGCTTTTAGTTATCCACCTTGGGATGAGTGGGAGACTTACTATCGATCAAAATATTATTGGTGATTACTACCATAAAAAATCTAACTCCCAAAAACATGACCACTTGAGAATCTCTCTGGATAACGGTTACACCCTTACTTATAACGACACACGTAAATTTGGATTAATAGATTTAATAGATTCCAGGGAAGAATCAAGTTATAAATATTTTAAGCATTTAGGTTATGAGCCGTTAAGTGAAAATTTTACCAAACAGGCTCTAGAAGATATTTGTAAGGCTCGCACAAAAAACATAAAAGCTACTATCATGGATGCTAGCTTAATAGTAGGAGTAGGTAATATTTATGCTTGCGAAGCGCTGTTTAGAGCAGGTATATTACCAGAGCGTCCAGCTAAAACACTATCTAGTAAAGAATTAGAGCGCTTAAGACAAGCTATTATTAGTACTCTAGAAGATGCCATAAAAGCTGGAGGCTCGACCATCCAAGACTACGCTAACCCCAATGGTGAAGCAGGATACTTCCAGCATAGCTTCTCGGTTTACGACAGAGAGGATCAAGAATGCAAAATTTGCAAAAATAAAATCCTAAGAGTAAAAGACTCTGGACGAAGCACTTATTACTGTAAAAAATGCCAAAAATAGTAAGAATAAAATACGCTAAAATATAATTATGAGCACTAAAACTAAAATCGACAAAAGCAAATTACCATCAAGGTTCATCACTTCTACTCATGGCTGTGAAGGTAGGCTTACCATGTTAAAAAATCTTAAGACCGATGCTTACCCAGAAGGAATAGGAGCAGATGTAGAGAATAGACCTTTTGTGTGCGTGGCTGATTGCGGTAACGAATCGGCTCCTTGTAATATAGATCTTCCTCGCCAAGCCATACTAGTAAAAGAAGCTGTTAGAGAAGCTGGAGGAATGCCATTTGGGATTCATACCATCACCGTCACTGACGGAATTGCGATGGGTCATCAAGGTATGAAATCTTCACTTGTGTCTCGCGATGTGATAGCTGATTCTGTAGAACTCTCTGTCAGAGGGCATTGTTACGATGCTCTTGTCGGAATCGCTGGCTGTGACAAGTCTCTACCTGGGATGATGATGGCGATGGTACGCCTTAATATTCCTAGTGTTTTTATGTACGGAGGCAGTATCCTGCCTGGTAATTATCACGGCAAGGATGTGACTATAGTCGATGTGTTTGAGGCTGTGGGTAAATTCGATGCTGGTCAAATCACTGAGCAAGAACTAAAAGAGCTAACGGCTGTTGCTTGCCCCGGAGCCGGTGCTTGCGGCGGGCAATATACAGCTAATACTATGGCTTGCGTATCAGAGGCTATAGGACTCGCTCTGCCAGGCTCATCTAGCCCGCCAGCTCCCTATGAAGATCGTAACAAGTACGCACGTATAAGTGGACAAGGCGTTATGCTAGCTCTTGAAAAAAATATTAGACCAAGAGATATAGTTACTCTAAAAGCTCTTGAAAATGCCGCCGCTATTGTCGCGGCGACCGGCGGATCCACTAATACCGCTCTGCATCTGCCTGCTATTGCTAATGAAGCTGGAATTGACTTTGATATGGATGCGATTGGTAAAATTTTTAAGCGCACTCCCTATATCGCTAGTCTCAAGCCTGGCGGTAAATACGTAGCAAAAGATCTTTATGAAGTCGGTGGCATTCAAGTAGTGATAAAAGAACTTCTTAGCGGCGGATATATGCACGGTGACTGCATTACAGTAAACGGTAAGACCATAGCCCAAAACGCTCAAGATGCGCACCTCATCACTGGTAAAGAAGATTTACTCTACAAGTGCTCTAACCCGATTAGCCCTAATGGCGGGGTTGTAGTGCTAAAAGGCAATCTAGCACCGGAAGGCGCGATAGTAAAAATCGCCGGCATGCAAAACCTCGAGCATCGCGGACCAGCCAAAATTTTTGACTGCGAAGAAGATGCTTTTAAGGCTGTTGAAAACAGAGATTACCAAGAAGGTGATGTAATAGTTATTAGGTACGAGGGACCTAAGGGCGGACCAGGGATGAGAGAAATGCTCCAAACCACAGCCGCGATCTATGGTCAAGGCATGGGCGAAAAAGTAGCTCTTATTACTGATGGAAGATTTTCTGGTGGTACGCGCGGCTTATGTATCGGGCACGTGGGTCCAGAAGCCGCAGTAGGAGGACCGATTGGGCTGATTAGAAACGGAGACATAATTAATATCAATGCTCGCACCGGTGAGCTTAATGTAGAATTAAGCGAAAATGAATTAAACGAGAGACGCAAAAATTGGCAAGCTAGAAAAACTGATTATAACTCTGGCACGATTTGGAAATTCGCTCAGCTCGTAGGTCCTGCATCTAAAGGCGCTGTTACGCACCCAGGAGCTAAAGCTGAGACTCATATCTATGCTGATATTTAGCGCGATTATCTAAATATTATAGATTAAACAAAGGCAACTTCTCAATTTCAAGACTACCATCATCATTTATGGCTTGCTTTAGATCGGCATTAGCAAGATCACGCTTGTTCATTCCTAATTTTTTAGATTTTTGTGCTTGAAGCTGATTATTAATAGCGCGCGCCCGCTCGAGAATTGACTTAGGCAAACCAGCTAGGCGAGCGACTTCTATTCCGTAGCTTTTATCTGCCGAGCCAGAAGCTACCTTGTGTAAAAACTCTATATGCCCGCCAGATTCTACGACTAGAACCTGTGAATTTTTTATTGACGGATAAAGATGCTCAAGACCAGCTAGCTCGTGGTAATGAGTAGCAAAAATAGTTCGTGGCTGAAGATTTTTAGCAAGATGCTCGACAATAGACCAAGCGATAGCGACTCCATCATAAGTAGAAGTGCCGCGCCCAATTTCATCAAGCACAATAAAACTTTTTTCTGACATTCCATTAATAATATTCGCCGTTTCAGTCATCTCCACCATAAACGTAGATTGACCTTGGCTCAAATCATCACTAGCGCCGATTCTGGTAAATATCCTATCGACTATTCCGATACGCGCAAAAGACGCTGGCACAAAAGAGCCCATCTGCGCAAGTATTATGATTAGAGCGTTCTGGCGCATATAAGTACTTTTACCAGCCATATTAGGGCCTGTTAAAATCATAATTTTTTGATCTGGACTAGAAGACAGAAATAAATCATTAGGCACAAACTCGCCTAGCTTGAGCTTTTGCTCGACGACTAGATGTCTACCGTCTTTTATATCTAACTCTAAGCTTGTATCTAGTATCGGGCAAATGTAATTTTGCTCAACAGCCAGCAACGCCAGTGACAGTAGGGCATCTAATTGAGCGACTTGCAGTCCGATTTGTTTAATAAGGGCTCCGTATTTAGCAAGCTCAACTCTCAAATCCGCGTAAATCCTGTATTCAAGAGCGTTACGGCGAGTTTCGGCGTGAACAATTTTTTCCTCAAACTCCTGTAATTCAGCAGTAACCGCTCGAATAGAATTGACCATCGTCTGCTTGACGATATAATCTTCCGGTAATTTTTTTTCGTTTAGCCGAGAAGTCTCGATAAAATAACCATGGATTTTATTAAAAGAGACTTTTAGCTTTATGCCCAGGCGATTTTTTTCTTGTTCTTCATAATTATTCATCCAAGACTCAGAATCCTCGACAAGAGAAATATACTCATCGAGTTCCTGATTATAAGCGCGTTTGATGATCCCACCATCAGTTATAGTCAATCCTGGCTCATCAGCGATAGCATTCTCTACCACACGGCAAAAATCAAAAATTTCTTGCGGCACAAACTTCAAAGAAGTTAGTAATCCAGCATTAAAATTCTGCAAAAGAGAAGAAATTTCAACTACTCTAAGCAAAGAATCTTTTAGGCTCAAAAGCTCTCTGGGGCTGATTAATTCACTAAGTAACCTATTAGAGAGCCGGTCTATGTCATAAGTCTTAGACAATGAAGCTTTAAAAGCATTCTGCTCGCTAGCATTAACGATCAATTCTTTTATTGCTGTTTGCCTTGCTGAGATAGCCTGGATATCCAGCAAAGGCTGTTCTAGCCAAGAGCGAAGTTTGCGCCGACCTGCTTTTGATGAGGTTCTATCCATCGCACTAAAAACAGTCGCTGTATTGCCTCCACTAAGATTTTTTACCAGTTCAAGATTTCGTCTAGTGCTTGAATCCATCATCATGAATTCAGAAATTTGATAGGTTTTTATCACATCAAAGTTTTTTGAGATATTATTAGCAAACTCTAGAGCCTGAGTCTCTTTTAAATACTCAATCACAGCCCCAGCAGCTTTTAGACCAAGCCCCTCACTATTCTCCCCGAAGCTATCTTTTACGAGCTTATCGACAGAATTAATTTCAAAAACAGAGCTAAGGTTCTGGCGCGCCAAATCAATATCAAAATTATCTTTTTGGTAAGCACTCGCTTCCAAAAAAACTCCAAACTGTTCTAAATTAATTAGGCACTCTTCCTCAGCCACTATTTGACCGGGTTTGCGGCTAGCCAGTTTAGCAGGAATCAAGATTTCTGAAGGTTGTATCCTAGTTATTTCCTGAGCTAAATATTTATCAGGAAGTTCACAAACAAAAAACTCTCCAGTCGAAACATCGGTAAACGCAATCCCAAATTGAGTTTGATCGCCAGAAGCGCAAACCGCCATAATAAAATTATTTTTGTAGCTGTCTAATAAATCCAAATCACAGATAGTGCCTGGAGTAAAAACTTTTGTGATCTCTCGAGGAACCAATCCCTTACAGGTTTTTGGGTCTGCCATCTGTTCAGCTATATAAATTTTATAATTGCGCTCAAGAAGTTTTGCGATATAAGGTTTTACAGCGCGCGCCGGAACACCAGCCATAGGTATTCGGCCACCTGGATAATTTTGCTCGGGACGTCCTGTTAGAGTGATTTCTAATTCCTTGGCGATTAATTCAGCATCCTCAAAAAATGACTCATAAAAATCTCCCATCCTAAACAAAAGCAGTGATTTCGCTCCAAGTTTTTGGCGCGCCCGTAAAAACTGTTGCATAACAGGAGTAAAATCTTCTATGTTTAATTCAGCGCGACCCACTAAGGCAATATAATAGCCTATAAAATAAAAAACACCTCATTCCGACCAAAAATGAGGTGTTTTTCTACCAAACAGCTTAAATTTCAAAAACCAACCTAACTTCGCAGTACGGTAAAGAGCGGGAGCTTTGAAACTCCTTCAGACTCTTAAACCACTTAAAATCCGTTTTGATTTAAGCTTATAATTTATAATAGCACACTTTTCTTAAGAATTCAGGATTTTTTTATTAATTCTTATTAATGAACTATTTATATTTGATAAAATTTTTTTTATGATTTCTAATTTAGAAATTTCACCAAAAGATCTAAAGGTGCTTGGCCAATTGGTTTTGAGTTTTGAAAAGACCCTAAAAACCAAAGGTCCACTCGAAGAGTGGACCGATAGTGTCTTAAAGAACTTAAGAGACAAATTCCGCCTTGTTGCACGTAAAACCAGAGGGAGCTGGACTTTTGATTTCTATGAGAGCTTGCAGGCTCTAAACAAAGAAAGCATTAAGCGCAACCTTTAATCTGAAATTCAGATAAGGCGAGTAGATGTCACGGAGTAGAAGGCTCCTCTGCAGCTTTAAACGAATTTTCAGCGGCATCAGCAAACTCTAAAACTTCCCCTAAGCCTTTTAGTTTGTTCTCGTACTTGCTTATCAAGTTATCGAGTTCCTTCCTCGTTCGATACAAAGTACCTAATTCCTTAGCATACTTTTTGAATTCATCTACGATGTTTTCCATTTATGATTCTCCATACGTCAGCGTCTTGGAGCTCATATCACACAGATAACAATATTCATCGGCTATTTCAAAGCGTTTCTTGAGTGAAATATGAGTCCATAGTCTCTTATTAGAGACATTTTATACTATTCAATATCATTTAGACAATAAGAATTGGTATAGAATATCCAAAGATACATCGTTTGGATTAGGCTTCTAGAGCGGATCTCCTCCAAATGACCTAGAAAAAAAATTTTCTACAGACTAAAAACCGACTTTGATTGAGCTTCGCTTGACGCGAGATTTTTAGGTCTATATTTTTCTATATCAGATGGCGTTGCGATTTGATCATAGCCGCAACCTTTAGTATCTGAGCAAACCAGTTTATCCCCGCGCTTAAGGCTCTTATACATCATCACTTTGTTACATTTAGGGCAGTGGAGATCAATTGGAGGATACCAAAAAACAGTATCGCACTTAGTTTCAGACCAAGTGTTACAACCATAAAATATTTTATTAAAGCGAGATTTTTTCTCTACTATGTCACCGTGACAGCCTTCACGAGTGCATTTCACGCCTACTTTCTTTTGGATGGGAGAAGTATAAGCACAATCTTCAGTCTTGCAAGCTAGGTAATCACCGTATCTACCGTAGCGAATAACAAGTGAATGATTATGACATTTAGGACAATCTTCTTGCTCGTAAGGTCTATCTTCTGGAGCAGGAGTGCCTTCTTTAGTGAGATTCACAATAGTCTTGCAATCTGGATAATTAGAACAACCCAGAAAAGGTCCATGCCTACTGCCTTTTAGATTCATGGGCGAGCCGCAAGTCGGACAATCATAACCAGATGAAATGGCGACATTATCAATTTCGTCAGTTGCTTTTTTGACGACATCAATGAAACCTGGTTCTAGACCTGCTTCTGGGCTTTCGGCACTTTCTTTTTTCTTACCTCTAGCTGGTTTGATTTTTTCTTTTTTCTTCCAGTCTTTGCCTAAATAAAATTCTTTTAGCATGACGGTCCAGTCTCTACCTTCTTCAGCGATAGCGTCTAATTCAGCTTCCATCTGAGAAGTAAAATCTACATTTATATACTGGCCGAAATGATCTACAAGCAGGCGATTAACTTGAATTCCTAGCTTAGTAGGTCTGAGAGCATTTCCGCCTTCTACTTTTTCTACGTATTTGCGATCTTGAATAGTATTGATAGTAGGAGCGTAAGTAGATGGTCTGCCTATGCCTAATTCCTCCAAGGCTTTTACCAAGCTTGCTTCATTAAATCGTGGCGGTCCCTCGGTAAAATGCTGTGCTGGAAGGGATTTTATGAGATTGATCAAATCATCTTTTTTGATGTTATCTGGGAATTTAGAGTCATCATCACTGTCTTCTAAATCCTCACCCACTTCTTTATCCTTACCATAAACTATAGAATAACCAGGGAAAGTTTTTTTGCTATGACTTGCTCTGAATAATAAATCTTTTGAATCTGATGCAATTTCAAGAGTGGTGATTTCGAGTTTTGCTGGAGTCATCTGAGAAGCTAGGAACCTCTGCCAGATTAGCTTGTAGAGCTTATATTGTTCGTCTGATAAATAAGATTTTATAGATTCAGGAGTTTTATCGACATAAGTAGGTCTAATAGCCTCGTGAGCATCTTGCTCATTTTGCTTTTTGGTTTTGCCGTAGTTGTTTGGGGTCTCTGGATAAAAATCTGCACCAAATTTTTTTATGATATATTCTTTTGCCTCTTCTTGCGCTTCTGGAGCGATTCTTAGGCTGTCGGTTCTCATGTAAGTAATAAGACCCACTTGATCACTGGCTCCCAGCTTCACACCTTCGTATAATGATTGTGCCACTTGCATGGTACGCTTCACGCTAAAACCCAGAGCATTACTTGCCGCACGCTGTAAAGTAGATGTCTTAAAAGGAGGCTGAGGTTTTTTAGAGCTTGGCTTAGTTGCTAGACTGCTTACTGATAATTTAGAACTTTTAATGCGATTAATTATTTGATCCACTTCAGCTTTAGAACCAATCACCATCGTCTTTTGAGTATCGTTATCTTTTAGCGGAGATACGATGCGCTTAGAATCAACTTGCACTAGATTAACACCAAAAGCAGAAGGTTTATTAGGACACTCTACTTCAGCTTTTATAGACCAGTATTCTTCTGGTATAAACTTGAGAATTTCTTCTTCGCGCTCACAAATCAAACGTACTGCGATCGATTGCACTCTGCCAGCGCTTCTACCACCGATCTTACGCCAGAGAATAGGACTAATTTTATAACCTACCAATCTATCTAAAATTCTTCGAGCCTGCTGAGCATCAACAAGTGACTGATTGATTTTACGAGGGTTTTTAACAGCGTTTTTAACAGCGTCAGGAGTGATCTGATTAAACGCTATTCTCGTAAGCTCTGCTTTTTTGGAGCCTAAGATTTGACTTAAGTGCCACGCGATCGCTTCTCCTTCACGATCAGGATCGCTTGCTAGATAAACAATTTCTGCTTGCTTAGCGCAATCTTTTAACTCATCTACGACTTTTTGCTTACCTGCCATTATTTCGTAGCTCGGCTCAAAATCGTGTTTTACGTCTATTCCTAAGCCCTTAGCGGGGAGATCTCGAATGTGTCCGATACTTGACTTGACCAAAAAGTCCTTGCCTAGTATCTTTGTAAGGGTCTTAGACTTAGCTGGAGACTCGACTATCACTAGATATTTAAAATCATTTTCGCTAGTTTTTTTGGTCGCCATAACTATTGGTTTACCACAGCTACCGTAAAACTGCAAAAGAAAAAGCAAAAAATGGAATTTCTTTTATAATTCACTACATATATATGCTTAAATATTGCGCTTTTCTTCAGTAAAACTTAGGTGGTATATCCTAAGTTTTCCATTAAAAACAGCATAAACACTCAATTTATTACTTTTCAAATACTACTATACAAATTACCTCGGTCTGGGTTATTATTAATACATATTTACTGGTCGACAGCAAAAATGGAACTTATTATAAACATATATTATTTATTTTTTTGGGCCAAAAATTTGGCCGCAATTAAACTAAAAAGCAGAGGCTAAGGTCATCACAATAGATACTACTATTTCAAATATTCATCAAGAGAAGGGCTCACGTGGAGTTAAGAGTCCTAAATCTAGACTTCCTGCTGAACAAGATACAAAGGTTTTAATTCCAGCTAAACAAGAAGCTTTAAGAGCTCTTAGCTTGGAAGGTGATTATCAAGATCTTATTAATGATAATAATAAAATAGTTGGAAATGTTCAAAAAGGGACAAGTTTTATAAAAGAACTTTTTGGAGATTCATCTACGGCACTTGGTAAAATTTTTGGATCATTTGGTTCGCTAGGCACACAAGCAGTTGGAAGCCTCGCTAGCAAGCCCACACTTACAACCAGCGTGGCTGGCTTGGGGAGTATTTATACTGGAGTTAGATCACTAAAAAATTTAGTAAAAACAGTAGGTTCATTTTCAGATCCTAAAAGTGATCCTGTATCTTGGTTAGTATATGGTCTTCAAAGTGTACTAGAAGGTGGACTAACATTAGGTTTGGCTGCACCATTTCTAAATATAAAAAATCCTTTTGCAAAAATCATTAACGGTAAAGAAGTAGTCCAATTAAAAACCATTGCTGGTGCAGCTTTAGCGCCGATGCTTTTATCAATCTTTATTGGAATGGCAAAAAATGATTCCGTCGTAAATCGCCTACCTTTAATTGGTAAGCCTCTAAAAGAAATTTCAGCTTCTGTCACTGAAGGTATTAGACATATAAGCACTAATACAGGCGATCAAAACGGCGCAGGGCAAGCTCAGCCGCAATTACCTAATCTAGGCGGATAAAAGCTTATCTAAACATTGATTGATGATTTGCGGAGAAGCTTTGCCTTGGGTCTTTTTCATAATTTGACCTACAAAAAAACCTTTAATTTTATCATTACCTGACTTGAACTGCGCCACTTGATTAGGATTAGAATCAAGCACTTCTTTTACAATATCCTCGATCGCTGAAGTGTCAGTGATTTGAGCTAAGCCCTTGTTCTGGACTTGGGTACGCGCTGAGACTCCCAAAGTAATCAAATCGATAATAATATCGTTTTTGGCAATGTTATCAGAAATAGTACCATCCTCAATTAAGCTAATCATTTCTGCTAAAAGCTCAGGTGTTAACTTAGTCTGATCAAGAGTAAGATTGTTTTCGTTTAGATAGGCTGAAACCTGCCCGTTAAGCCAGTTTACAGCTTTTATAGGATTAGCACCCCTAGATAAAACTTCTTCAAAAAACAAAGCTGTTGCCAAATCATCAGTAATTATTTCAGCTGAATCTGGATTAATACTGAACTGGGCTACATATCTGTTTTTCTTTTGCTGAGGGAGTTCTGGAAGAGTTTGATTAATTTTATCTACTTTTTCTTGAGTAAGAATTAATGGGAGTAAATCTGGATCTGGAAAATAACGGTAGTCATGAGCATCTTCTTTTGATCTCATAGAGTGGGTTTTACCGGTGTGCTCATCAAACAAACGAGTCTCCTGGACCACAGTGCCACCTTGATCAATAATTTCTGATTGGCGCTTATATTCGTAGTCTATTGCTCGAGAAATCGAACGGAAGCTATTTACGTTCTTAATTTCTGCGCGAGTGCCAAAAGGCTCACCAGGCTTGTTTAATGAGATATTGACATCACATCTTAAAGAACCCTCTTGCATATTACCATCACAAACATCCAGGTAAAGAAGCACTTTACGTAACTCTTTTACATAGAGTACTGCTTCTTCAGCAGATCTAATATCAGGCTCTGAAACTATCTCTACAAGCGGCGTTGAAGCTCTATTAAGATCGACAAGTGAATAATCGGATCCATGCAAACGTTCAGCTCCAGCATGAACTAATTTACCTGCATCTTCTTCCATGTGAATTCTAAGGATTCTTACTTCTTTTGAACCGATATTAAGCTTACCGTGATTACAAAGTGGTTTATCAAATTGCGAAATCTGATAGCCTTTTGGTAGATCCGGATAGAAATATTGCTTACGATCAAATTTGGAATGAAGATCTATTTGACAACCAAGAGCCAAACCTGCTTTTATTGCATAGTCCACCGCTTGTTTATTAAGCACTGGTAATACTCCTGGATAGCCCAAGCAAACAGGACAAGTATTAGCATTAGGTTCTTTACCGAATTGAGTGGAGCAAGCACAAAACAATTTAGATTTTGTTTTTAATTGGGCATGCACTTCAAGACCTATTACTATTTGGTATTTTTGCTGAGTTATAGTAGTCATAATCTCTCATTTTATCAAAGGATTCACTGTTTAGGCTATTATATTTATAATGCTTGGAATCTATATTACTGCTGGCTACCCCGATATTCAGACCACAATTAATGCTCTTGAAATTCTTGATAAATCAGGCGTAGATCTTATAGAATTAGGCGTGCCTTTTTCTGACCCTATGGCAGACGGTCCTGTAATTCAGCAAGCCAGTCACACAGCTCTTCTAAATGGCACTAATCTTGATTTAATTTTCAAGGCAGTAAAGCAAGCCCGAAAGACCACTAATCCTAGTAAAAAAGGATTAAACAATTTAATTCTATTTAGCTACTACAATCCTTTATTTGTTTATGGTTTTGATAAATTAATGTCCAAATGTAAAGAAAATCAAATCGCTGGAGTATTAATCCCTGACTTGCCTTTAGAGGAGGCAGAGTCCTTGTGCGCAAAATTCAAATCAGCTCATCTCGATCTAATTTTACTAGCTTCCATCACCAGCACCCAAGAGCGACTTGAAAAGATTTCTGAGCTATCTAATCCATGGGTTTACTTAGTAAGCCGTACTGGCGTTACTGGAAGCAGTGCTGATATTAAAAACCTACAAGCGAATCAAGATGCTGATAGTGATTCAAGAGTAAGAGAAATAATCAAAAAACTAAAATCTATGTCAAATAAACCTATTGCTCTTGGCTTTGGGATTGATTCACCCCAAAAAGCTCAATCAGCGCTTGACTGCGGAGCAGATATAGCAATCATAGGCTCAAAAGCCGTAAAAGTCCTTGCTGACGAGGGTTTAGAGGGATTTGAAAATTTTGTTAAGGATTCGCTGAAAAAACGAAGTTTTGAGGAGGAATCCTTAAACACTTACGGGAACCACTAAATGCACTCTGATTCCGGCTCTACCATCACTTTCTATATTCTCTATAGTCAGCTTACCTTTTAGACTTTCTTCTGCGATGGTTCGTACTATTTCCCAGCCAAGACCAGTGCTCTGACGATAATCAAAACCTTCCTTGAAGCCTCCTCCATCATCCTCAAAATAAAGATGCACGTCTTGGTTCTCTTGATAAAGTCTAATTTTGATGCGGCTTAGAGTGCCCGAAGTGTGTTCCAAGGTATTAGTAATAATTTCATTTAAAACCAGAGCTAAATTGGTAGCTTCTTCACTGGCTATAAAAACTTTTTTAGGACAATCAAAATCTACGACCAAATCATCAGCACCAAACGAAGTTAGCAAGCCTTTTAGGAGCTTTTGAACCAAAAATCCAAAATCTATATTTTCAATATCATTAGATCTTGATAAATACTCATGAACAAGAGCGATACTATTAGTACGGTTTATCGCTTCATCAAAAGCGCCTTCCAGCTCTGGATTACGGCGTTTTTGCAAGCGCAAAAGTGAAATTATAGTTTGCAAATTATTTTTCACCCGATGATGAATTTCTTTTAGTAGCGTGTCTTTCATTTTGACTTCAGAATTATCTTTTATCAGTACTACCGACATCTCAGCATTTAAAACCACATGCCGCAAAACAATCGTTCTCTGCCTTAAAGAAATCTCTTCAATAAGTGATATCGATTGCAGGCTATTGGAGCCTTTGGACTTTCGCGTAAAATTAGCAAATATATCATCTAATAATCTACCTACTAGTTGGTAGGCATGCTCAGCAATTTCCGACAGGAGGTGCACTGCAAGCGGATTAGCAAAAAAAATATTTTTTTGCTTAGTGGAATCTTGGTTAGTTATTTCTTGAATTATCAAAGCCCCTTCCCCAAAAGCGATACTCGGGAAGCTCGTTCCATCTTTTATTTTTTGCTCAAGAGCTTTTATTAGGTTATCTGCCATAAAATCCCAATGGCGACCAAGAATATTTCTAGTTACATAAACATCTCTCTCAAAAGCAATAACGGCGACAGGATTAGGATCATTTTCTTCAAGACCAATCGGAAAAGCAAACTCCTGTATCCTTCTATTATTGATCACAAGTCCATATTGCCCTACGACCCTTTTACCGAGCCTAAAAGCCTTATCAACTGGTACGTCTTTATGAGGTTTAAGTTTTTCACCTCGAGCATATTTAACAGCTCTTGGAGCTAAATAAAGAGAGTCTTGATTAGGATGAAAATAATTATGAATATAAATTCCATCTTTGCGTTTCACAAATAATCTAATATCTGCTTGCAAAAGTTCAGATACAAACTGAAGATTAGAATCTAGTGACTTAACTACTGTTTCCTGATCAATAATCATCGGTGATGTCATTTTTTTAGCTCACCAATCTCACAAATTTTCTTTTACCCACCTGCAAAACCTTTTGCTGACCAGGCTCCAGAAGAATCTCCTGAAGAGGGTCTGCGAGCTTTTCGCCATCAAGCTTTACGCCTCCGCCAGCAATCAATCTCTTGGCTTCACCTTTTGAATCACATAGATTAGCAAGCACCATCAGATCAGCTAATTTATTTTCAGCAGAAATTACGTAATCTACTAAATCATCTGGGATTTGATTTTGCTTAAATTGATTAACGAACTGCTCGCCTGCTTTTGTCGCAGTATCTTTATCATGATAAATCTCCACCAAACGCTCAGCCAGTGCAGCTTTTAGATCTCTCGGGTTAAACTCGCTAGGATGAGCGAGCTTATACTTCACTTCTTGAACCTGTTCAGGACTTACTCTTGCTGCTAAGATATAATAATCCAAAATCAACTCATCTGGGATACTCATAGTCTTGCCATAGATTTCATTTGGGTCTTCAGAGATACCTATATAATTACCATAAGATTTAGACATTTTCTTCACACCGTCCAAACCCACTAATAGAGGCATAGTCATACAGAGCTGAGGTTTTTGGTCATAAGTTCTTTGGAGGTCTCTGCCTACCATTAAGTTAAACAGTTGATCTGTACCACCAAGCTCTATATCTGATTTAACTTCGACACTATCATAACCTTGCAAAATAGGATAAAAAATTTCATGCATAAATAGTGGCTGACCAGCATCAATCCTTTTACCGAATGCATCTTTTGAAATCATTTGATTAACTGTCACCCTGGACGCTAATTTTATGATATCTGTAAGAGAAAAAGAATTAAACCAATCAGCATTATTCACGACTTCAGCTTTTGTAATGTCAATTACTTTAGCGACTTGCTCAATATAGGTCCTGGCGTGGTTTTGAACATCATCAGCGCTAAGAGGCGGTCTGGTTTCATTTCTTCCAGATGGATCACCTACTTGAGCGGTATATCCACCGATAATAATCACCGGCAAGTGTCCCATTTCTTGAAATTGACGTAATTTTTGGATACAAACCATATGTCCGATATGAAGATCAGAGCTGGTAGGATCAATACCAAGCTTAACTCTTAATTGTCTTTTTTCTTTAGCGGCATCTACCAATAGCTGCTGGAGAGCTTTTCTGCCGTCTGGTTTAATATCGACAACGCCTTGCATCAACAAATCCAAGTCGGCTTGAAAAGCTGAGTTAGTGCTAGGTTCAGGTAAATTCATAAATTAAATAATACCAAGAAATTTTGAAGATTCGGGTTTCAAGCTAAGCTCTTGATGAAAATCAATTACTGCAGGGCTTTCACCAGGCTCAACATCCGGTAATTGAGCTGAGCTTTTATCACCGAATTCAATAATATGTTTGATTTGAGCTTTTGTGGATTCATCCGTCGATGTTTGCAAGAATGTATCCCAATGCTGACGAGCTTTTGCCTTATCACCCAAATCCCAATAAACAAGACCAAGCACGTAATAAGTCTGCAGGAATTTAGGATTTACAGCTAAAACCTTCTCATAGTGTAGCTTCGCAGCCTGTAGATCTTTTGCTTCTTGCATAAGTAGCCCATAATTATAGTTGGCAAGGACATCATCCGGGTAATACTTAAGAGTCTCACGATACATACCAATAGCCTCTTCATTAAAACCAAGAGATTTAAAATTATTAGCTGCACCCAAAAGGGCATTTAAGTTCTTAGGGTCTTTTTGCAATATCACTTGATATTCTGCAAGCGCCTCATAGAGATTGTTTTGGCTGTGTAAAAGATTAGCGAGCTTTAATCTGGTTTTACTGGTGTTATCAAGTACTGATGCTAATCTTAGTTGCTCTATAGCTTGCCTTTCTTTGGACAAATGCACTAAGTAATCAGCATAAAGATTTCTAGCATCCAGGCTAGTAGGATCTTCTCTAAGCCAGTTGTTGATAAGTTTTTCGGCTTCAATATTTTTATTAAGAGCGATTTTTATAAAACTGAGTTCTTTAAATACATCTTTTTTCTTTTCAAATTTAGTGCTGGTTTGAGTATTAATCAATGTCTCAAAACTCTCTTCAGCTTTTGCAAGTTCTTGCTGTGACTTATAAGCCAATCCTAGATTGAAATATACGCTATCTTTAATTAGCTTAGTATCATCATCCAGGTCCTTGGTTTCAAGATTAAATTGAGCAAGTAGATCTTTGTAAAACTGCATAGCGACATCTACATCGCCCTGTTCATGCCTCAAAGTAGCAAGAAGAAACATAGCTTCTTTATCACCAGGCTTTTGCTCTAGAAGCTTTTCATAAGCAAGCTTGGCTTTATCAAGATTCCCTTTTTCATGATAAATTCTTGCTAAATTAAATCTACTTCTAGTGTCCTTAGGATCAGCCACTATCGCTTTTTCATAAGAGCTAATCGCTTGCGCATCTTTATCTAAACTTTGATACAAAAATCCAGAAATATTATATTCACCCATTTGCTCAAAAGCGTCTATCGCTTCTTGAACCTGTCCGCCAGCCCACAAAGTGTAAGCAAGAGACTTTTTCCATTCTGGGTTTTCCTTGATTTTTAGAGCTTGTTTATAATTTTCAATTGCTCCAGAAAAATCTTTTTCTTGCTTAGCAACAAATGCTATATCAGCATAAATATTAGGTACATTAGGATCTAAATCTTTAGTTTTGATGTAGCTATCTTTTGCCTTAGAAAACTGTCCCAGAGCCAGCCAGCAATCACCAACATTTTTCAAAATACTGTATTCATTCGGGTTATAGTTAAGCACATAATTATACTGCTCGATAGCGGCAAGGTAATTATCGGTTGCTTGCAAAGACGCACCTAAATAACTTCTTGCTTTTAAGTTGTCTGGGTAAGCCAAAATCACTTTATTAAAAATTTCAATGGCTTTTTTAAAATCTCTTTGCTCAAAATAGATAGCACCAAGATTCTCTCTCAATAAAACATTTTCAGGCTCAAGAGTACTTGCTTTTGTTAAATACTTAATAGCGTTATCAACAGAACCCAGTTCCTGATAGGCTTTGCCAATGAGCATATTTACCATTGGATCTTCTGGTTTTATAGCTAGGGCTTTAGAAAAATAATCGACAGCTATCTCCAGACCTGATTTACGCAAATCTCCGACTCCGTCATTATTCATATGAAGTAAACCCAATTTTACAAGCGATGCAAAATCACGCTTGTTGGTTTCATAACTTGATTTATACAAACGAACAGCTTGTAAGGTATTTGATTTTTTTTCTTCTTTAACCGCTTGAGAATATTTAGTAAAAAGCTGAGTTGCTTCATCTGATTTACTCAGAGCAAAAGCTGGGCTTTGCAAAAGAATCGAACTTAGTACAATTAGTGATACTGTTTTATTGTTGTTTTTCATTTTGTTTTAAAAGACCCGCCCTAGTGTAATTATACTAAAAAATCATAAATAGATTTAACCTTATCAAAGACGATAAATAAGAGTCACTTGTTCCGCATTTATCTTAAAGACTTCTTGTTATAATAAACCCGATGAAAGCAATGCTTTTTTATGGACCTCAAGACATTAGGCTTGAAAATGTCCAGATACCAGATATTAACACAGACGAAGTTCTTGTAAAAATTGATACGGCTCTAACCGGTGGTACAGATATTAAGACCTATTTAAGGGGGCATCCTCGAATTATAAAAACTCTTCCATCAAGTTTTGGTTACGAGTTTTCGGGAGTCGTAGAAAAAAGTCTTAATCCAAAATTCAAACCTGGGGATCCTGTGATTGCTGGCAATACAGCTCCTTGTTTTAAATGTTTTTTTTGCGAGCGTCAAGAATATGAGCTCTGCCAAAACTTAGATTTTTTAAATGGGTCTTTTGCTGAGTATATTAAAATTCCGGCTCAAATAGCTAATTATAATCTCTATAAAATACCGTCTGGGACAAGCTTTCAAGAAGCGGCATCCACTCAAACGCTGGCTGTGGTACTCCATGGTTTTTATAAATCTCAAATCAAACCACACTCAAATGTAGTCATTTTGGGCTTAGGAGCTATCGGTCAGACCTTTATAAAAGCCTTTAAAACTCTAGCACCAAAAACAAAAGTTATCGCGTTAGCAAAATCCCCCTTGAAAACCGAACTTGCTCTAATCAATGGGGCAGACTATGTTCTTGACTATTCAAGCGAGGATATGATCGAGCAAGTCAAATCCTTAACTAATGGTTTTGGTGCTGATTTAGTCATAGAAGCTGTTGGCAAGCCTGATTCATGGCATCAAGCTCTCTTGCTAGCCCGACCAGGAGGAGTGGTAAATTTTTTTGGTGGTTGCCCGCGCGGGACAGAAATCAAACTCGACACTTTTCAAGCACACTATCAAGAACTCACAACGATTGGGGTGTTTCACCACACTCCACACTATATGAAAACCGCTCTAGAATTGATTTCCAATAAAAAAATCTCTCTAGAAAACTTAATTACTCATAATTTCAAATTGGCTGATTTACAAAAAGCTCTCGAACTGAGCTTAAGCGGAGAAGCTCTTAAAATCAGCATTAAGCCTCAAGCCTAAACTGACCATCTTCACCTGCGATATCTATATTTCCGCGCGCTTTCCACTCTACAAGCTTGATAGCAAGCTCTTCTCGCTTAAGTTTTCTTTCGTTTATTTGACTTTCTATAAGCTTAATTTCCGAATCAATTTTTTCTACTTCTGATTTTTTGATTTTTGGCTCATCAAGTTTTTTTGTAAGTTCATCCAGCTTAATTAATGCTTGATCATCTTGCCAATCAAGCTCCTTGATTTGCTTATGAATTTTTCTATCGAGTTTCTCCCTATTACTTGGTAATGCCGCCAAATTATTGATAAATTCTTTGGCATCAATTTGACCAAGCGCAATCATCAAAAGAACTTCTTCTTTTGTTCTTTTGAAGTCTGGAACTAGCTTACGGCAATCTTTTACATAATGATCCAAATCAAATAATATTTTTTTTACAGATACTTGCTTGTAAGATTTAATCTCACTGGTAAACAACTTTAGGTGATTTACCCAATCTTGTTGATTTAAACTATTCCAGAATTCTTTAAGCTCAGCAGGCGGTTCTTGATACTCACCTTTTGCAAAAATCAAAACAGCGTGACGAATCGCCAACTTAGCCATGTAATGAAGTCTTTCCGCTTCTAATTCTTTTTTGGTTTTTTTAGGTTCTTCTGCCATTTTTTTAATACACCCATAGATTTAGAGCGCGGCTACTAATAATATTATATGCAAAAATAAGAATTCTCTCAAAAACTAAGCTTCAATAATGATCATTAAGCCACCCTATCCCAAGGAGCAGTCAAAACAGAATTGTTAATAGTACTAACAAACCTAATAACCTCTTCCACTTTAGTAGGTTTTGCGGCTTTATTAAAAGATGGCGGAGCAACTCTTTGAGCACCTGAAAGGTTTCTTATAAGCATTTGATCTCGCTTAAAACCAACGGGCGCATCAGGTCTTGCAACAATTTTTTGATTTAGAATTGGTAACTCTTCTGCATTGGTCGGAGAGATCATGTTTTTTACGGTCAGCAACCTCTCTTCGCCGGATTCAACCATTTCAGAAGCTGTTTGACTATTGCCTTTAAGAGTTTTGTGGTAACCCTCAATTAAGTCCATTATTTCAGCAAGACGACCCTTAGAGATCTCTCTGCGAGCAAAAGATACAAAACCTTTACCTTTCTCACCTCCACGATCAAAAATTTCTTGCAAGAACTTGTTGGCTTGCTTTTCTTCTTTAGAAAGGCTATCAGGATCTATAGAATCTACATTAGCTTGAGCAACCAAAGCTGATGCTTGCGCTTCATCTGAAGCCGCTCTAGCTTGTGGATTATTGATCTTCGCTCTAGCTTGACCAATTTGAGCATTGTTAATATTTTGCGCTAGCCTTTGAGTCTCTTGCTGACGTTGTTTTTTATCCTGCACTTCTGCTGCGAATTGAGATATAGAAGAATTTTGCTTAGTTGTATTAGTAGAATCATTTTTATGAAAAGCATCTGCCTGAACGGATCTTTGTTTTTTTATTTCATGATTAGTTTTTTCCTGATCAGCTTTTTTAGTAAGAAGACTATCAATAGCTTCTTTAGTTTCAATATTTTGTTCTACTTTTTTTTCTGTATTAGCCTGAACAATTTTCTTGGCAGCTAATGATGAGGATGATTGGCGAATAGTAGGCTCATTTGCGGCCCGCGCTTCAGCTCTTGTCGCTGACTGGAGCTGAGCCTGAATAAAATTTGGGGATCTATGATCTACACCTGGCATTTACAAGACTACAAGAACAAAAATAGATTAAAAACTAGTTAAGG
>Ga0315901_10002318_pt1 | contig 26322 bp, 24 predicted proteins | sample LakEriMetagenome_10_FD_203761 | JGI IMG/M metagenome (GOLD analysis project Ga0315901, IMG submission 203761) | Freshwater fungal communities from buoy surface, Lake Erie, Ohio, United States - Buoy 2 MA116 | ecosystem: Environmental > Aquatic > Freshwater > Lake | place: USA: Lake Erie, Ohio...
CGGTCCGCGCACCTCTCGTTCGGCTTGCAAAACAATCGCGGCTATAAAATATGTCATCGAATTTTGGTTCTGTTGCTTTTGCTGCCTTGCTTGAATAACCCAAAGGGTATTGCGAAATCTCGGTTGTCGTTCCGGTGTTCCATACGTCGAAGGCATTAAACAACTTTGCATTCACGTATTTAAGACCATCTCCAGGCGAAGGGTTTCCTCTGTTACAGACAAAACCTTTTTCTATTTGTTCGGCTGTCACGCCTTCTTCGATGTAAATTTCACCGGTTATAAGATGCTTGCATCTAAGCATAAACGTTCCGTCTTTGCGCTCGGTTTTATCGACAATATTGCTTGACGTTTTGACTTCAGAGGTGTTGTAGCGTCTAGATTTACAGGAAGCTAATGAGCCGATGACAGCAAAAGATGCAAGTGTAACGACAAAACGCATCCCTATTCTCTCCTCATAGGTTGAGTTTTCAGAGCTCTGCGGGCTAGATTAGCAACGCCATAACACCTGTGGAGTCTATCCCCTTACCAAGCGTCGATCAATTCTGAATCCGTGATTGACAAAATCCTGACAAGAAAACAACTCTGTGTGTGCAGTAGAGTTTGTTCGGCGTGGCTCCGAAAAAGTGTACATATACAAAAGTGCAGGCTACTTATGCTTTAATGAAAAACTTTTAAAAAGAGATATCTACTGTGCGACAAAGATTAAACCCGGCAAAAATTGTTTAGAGAATGATTTGTCTTTTCGTTTCGCACATACTCGTTTCTTAGGTCTGGTCTTTGGCAAAATAAGCCAATGCTTTTTTTTCAAAAATGTTCATTTTTCTTTCGAAGATGCTCAGTTTTGTTTCGGGAGGCGGATTAATTCGACACCATTTTTTGGAAGTTGCTGCCTGAAATCTCGGGTTTAGTGCATCCTTTTCGGAATATTAGGTGTGCCATTTTGAAAGCGTCGAGATATCCTCCTTCCCCACAGGGAGGTTTTACAAACTGTCGAATGAACGGACAATAATCCAGTAAACGGGGAGGGTGTAAGAGACAACCCTCATCTATCAGCCATTTTCGTCACCACAATGGCAGGTTATTTCTTGCTCAATGCATTGAGCAGGATTTGATTTAGTTTTTGTCTCTCTTCTTCAGTTTGCGCTGTGCACCAATTCCGATTTATCGTTGCAACTAAAGGCTTGAGGAGGCTACTGTCATGGTTTTTAATTTTTTATCTGTGAAAGTAGCCATCATATAATTTCCATTGGCTTTGTATGAAGACGATTCAATATTATGGACTTTGGAAATTTTTTAAATCTTCTGTTGGGGCTCGACTGAAGTTAAAAATGCGCTCTTTTTCCGAAAAATTGGAATCTCCTTGCCTGTTCTTGCGTTTTTCTTCTGAAAACTGAATTGAACAAAAGAAACATCGCACGAAAAAAAAAATCAAATGAGATAGAATGAGTAAAATTAATTCTTTGGTTGCAAAAAAGAACCATCATGCTGTGAGTAAAAGCTGACACACAAATCCGTCGTGTCACTTGTCTTTTGACCTCTTGCGCGGGTACAGAGGGTGAAGAGGAAATGGAAGGTCAGGGCGACCGATTCAAGCCGTCATGACTCAATTGCAACAAACAGGCTTGTGAATGGGTTCAAGGTCACTGTGCCAAAGAAAGTATTGAACAGAGTGGTATCAAGGCCACAGCCGCTAATAATGATGCAATTGCAGTTATTTTGTTCTCGACTTTTAAAAGAGAAATCATTCATAGAACAGGATTTGCAGAAACGCTAGAGACTGTTTCTGCGATCTTTGGCCACATTAAACACGTCTGAAATCGAATCAGTATGCATTCATCGCTTGGTCTTGTAAGTCCCGATGACATTCCCATCTTCAAATGGCCATGTGATCGGGACTCACTGGGTTTCTGCTTGAGTTTACGTATTTTACTGTTTGACCGCTTTGAAAAGCATCTTTTGCACTTTTCCTAGTTCCCCGCCAAACTGTGCACCGCACTGAGGATTCTGGTCAACCGATTTTTCACTCATCACAAGTTCAACCTGCATTTCTGCATCTGAAATCTTAGTGATGGCCATGTTGGTTGATTCAATCACTTTGCAGTTAACGAAAGAATTATTGCCATTTGCATCCTCTGTGGGAAAGCCACGGAAATAAGTTTTTTCATCGCGCACCGCGGCGGTTTTTTCACTCGTGTAATTGAGAAGATTCATAACAAACTGATTTGTTGAACGTGCCGGTCCATCTGACCGCATCACAAATTCGCTGGCATTCTGGGCTCCCCAGTTGAGTTGAACATCTGCAATACATTTATCGTCGTTTCGGTCATGGGCATTCGAAAAATAGTAATCTGCATAGCATTGCAATTGTTGGATCTCTGTTCCGGCATTATTACAGAGACCGGTGTAGGGTTGAGTAGGAATGAAAGAAATTGAACCGCCTGATTCCGGCGGCAGATTGTTGGACATTAAAATGCCGCCTATATGGTTGCATGTAATAGTCTTGTTTGAATACGTTGCCTTGCTCGTGCAAGAGTTTAAACCTGTGACTGCTGAAAAAGGAGTACATGTGTGGCCACCCTGTTGCCAAACAACTTCTTCCCAATTTTCAATCTTAGCCATCGAGCCGTCATCATATCTGCATCCTGAGTCCTTGCTATTGACATTGACTTGGTAGGCAGTTTCTCCATTCACTTTTCCTTCACATTTCATCAATTCCACATTGTTTAATTTTGTCTGCGAGCACATCATCAACGGGCGGCTTGTTTCAGCTCCGACATACTTCCAGCCTTTGTCCCATCCCGATTCCCAGACGAGAGGGCCATCACCGAGGCCGGAAGTCGTAAAGTCGATCCCGACTTTTGTTTTGGCCTCGTCAATTTTGAAACCTAGTTTTTTTCCGCAGTTTTCAAAGGCAGTTTTTGACTTCCACACTGCCAAAGCATACGCATCACGGTTACCGTCAACAGTTTTACCAGCAATTCTGTGCATATAAATCGGCATGCCATCCATTGGTCCACGGCATTCGTTTTCTGGAGTCCCAGCAGGACATGCGGTCTGGTATCCCTCGGGCAGATTTGAGGCAGCCTTCAGAACATAACTGCCCGTAAAATCGAATCCCGCTCCAGAAAAAGATTTCACCGAGTTTTTAAAATTGGCCACACTTGCCTTGGCTTTACCTGTGGCTGTGTCGAGCGAAATTGAGCCCATGTTAGTGTTGCCAGAGAAGGCGAGACGTGCGTCGCTCTTTGCTTCTCCATTGACGTCTTTTGAGTTTGAATCTTCAAAAGTCATTGACGCTACTGTTTCGCTTCCTTTCAGCACGAAGCAGCCAATGGCAACGCCATTTGCATCAATGGACAATGAAAACTTCCCTTCAGCGTCGACACTACCAGTGCCTGCCTTTGGCGGAGAGGAAAACGAAACGCAATACACCTTCAAATCGGTAAATGATATGTCGCTTGTGGCGTTGAGCGCAGCCAACGCAAGCGCAGATGCCGTGGAGGAATTCGAAAGAATCAATTGACCGGAAATAGTAATTGATGCGCCTTCAGCAGGGGTCTCGTTTGAAGACGATTTCTTTTTTCCACAGCCAGAGATAGCGACTACTGCCGACAGCAGCCCTACGGAATAAACGCTTCTGCGAATCTTTGATGTCATGCTCATGTGAATACTCCTTTTGGAAAACGACTAAAAAAAACCGGAGGACAATCGAGTGTTCATTTGAACGCCCAATAGTTGGTTCATCGGCTGGAAGACCGAAAATATAAGTGCTCCGTCAATTTTTTCTTTAGTACCGATTTTAATTGGGTTTTATTGCACTCTGAAAAATAGAACGAAACCAAGAGCAATGAGATAAAGAATGATGGACAGCGTTAAGAACACTCCGCTGATACGGCGTGTTTTTTGGCAAGCTTGAGCCAGTGCAGGATCGGACGGGCATGTTTGCGCAGAGGGCCGTGTACGCATGAAGCCTGCAGCGACAAGGATTATTCCGGCCAGCCCGAAAACAAAAACTTTATGTTCACTCAACAGTGTGAGCTGTGGCCATGCAGAAATGACTCCGGCCAGCGCTGCGCCAAAACCCAGTGTGACAAGCAGTGCAGGAATTACACAACACACCAAGGTGGCCGAACTGGCCAGCAACGCGAGGCCGCTCCACAGGCGGCTCATTGTTTTTCTCTTTCAATTTTAACGACAGTATAGCCGGAATCCGTGATCACTTTCTTGATGTCCTCGTCGTCAAGCCGTTTTCCTGTGATCGTTCGAAATGAAACAATCTTTTTTTCAATATCGACGTTGATGTTTTCAACAGCTTGGGTGTTGTTAAGTTTTTTTGTTATTCCCTGTACACAAAAGCCACAGACCATTCCGTTGACACTTACTTTTATCGTGTCGGCAAGGGCGCTCTGAACCATAAATCCTCCCACACACAGAACTGTTAATTTTGAAAAAAATGGAAAAAATTTCATTGTGGTTTCCTCCTAAAAAAAGTGAAACATCGTGTTGACAGTGACAGTTCCTTGCACACTGCTGCCGAATTCAATGAGCGCATTGCGGTAAAACATCCGGACGAGAGGGGTGAGTGTATGAGCCCATTCATCAGTGCGACTTGCCTTTTGTGGAGCCCATTCCAGAAGACCCCACAGAGTGAGTTCATTGGTCTGAGCAGCATAAGGTGCAAAACCTACACGCAGCATCCCGTGCTCACGCCGATCGTCCGAGGATACAATGGTCTGCGCATATTTTGCCATTGTGTAGATGCGCCGATCCTCACCATCTGCTCCTGCGCTCCAGTGAAAGAGAGCGGATTGATTTGATGTGTACGAGGAACGAACGTCTGAGGACCATCTGCGTCCAGCCCCTGCAGTTAGATAAAGATTGGATTGAAAGTCTGGAAAATTCCCACGCCAGATAAGAAAGGTGCTTTTTGCAAGAAGATCCGTGGAGCCATGGTCGCGTGTCAGCGAGCCACCAAGGCCTATTCGTGAGGTCGGAGAAAAGACCGATTCAAACTCGCTCATGGGCCCCTGAGTGTGCGTCATGACGGCAATACCGCCAGCAAACACGACCGGATGCGCGGAGGCTTGTGTTTTAACGGTGAGACTGGCCAATGTGACAGCCAAAGCACAAAGGGACATCTTCCGGCTGAAAGAGCGGTCTTTGCCACTCGAACCGAGGCTTTTGGTTTCAGTACTACTTCTTGTATTGCGGCAAAATGATGTCATGATGGTCACCTTCTGATACCTTTTGATCGCGTATACGGATGAGCCATGCTGAATGTGACATTAGGCGACCAAACCGACGAAGAGCTTCTTGAACGCTATGCACAGGGTGACGTGCAGGCCTTTGAAGAGTTTTTCTTGCGTCATCGCAGCCGCGTCTATTTTTATGCGCTCAAAAAGCTCCGTCGCCCCGAGATCGCCGCTGAATTACTGCAAGATGTGTTTTTAAAGCTTCATGCTAAAATTCATTTATTTCGCTCGGGCGAGCGAGCATTGCCGTGGTTTTTTACTCTTGTGCATAATGCCTGCCTTGATTCCATGAGAAAGAGTGCTGTTTATGCGCACTATGAGGAAGCGAGCGGAGTTGAAGCCGAGGTTGCAGTTCACTCAGTGATGGAATCATTTGTGCAGTTATCCAGGGCCGTGGGCTCTGATTCACTGCCCTCAAACTCCTCGGATTCAGATGAGCCGTTGGCGCAATCACTGTCTCAACTGACCCCCGAACAACAACAGCTTCTTGAGCAGCGTATTGTTCATGAGAAAAGTTTTCGCACGATTTCCGATGAGACAGGGAAGCAGGAAGCTACACTGCGAAAAATCTACAGTCGTGCCATCGAAAAAATGCGAAAATGGCTCCTGACTCACAGCAATAAGGAGGACAAAGCTTGAACAACAAGAATCGCTCAGGCTCAGATTTGTCTGACTTCGAAACAGTTTCAGGAGAACTTCCGCAAAGCGTAGTGGAACAAATGACTCATACAAGCGAGAAAATTGCAAAAGAATTGACTCTTTCGCGGCAGCGCTTTGTTTTTTCATTTTTGTTCTTTTCGGTGTTGGGATATTTTGCTTCGCTGTCCTTGTGTTCGCAAAATGCGATCGGATTGACTCGCTTTTCGCTGAGTGTTGCCGCCATTCTGCATTCGCTGCCTGATCCGCTCTGTCCCGTGGTCTGCGGTTTGGCGTTTTCTTTCTTGCCGCTGGTTAGTCTTTTTTTATTTCTTGATCGCTTTCAATTGAGGCGCCTGATTGTCCGTCTGTGGTGGCTGCCGGTGTTGACGACTCTGATCAGCTGTCTGCTGATGATTGTACTTCCGCCGACCTTTCAGCATGAAGGAATGCATCTGATGCATGAAAGGCAAGCGCATTTGGAGCATCAGCTTGCTAATCAAGGAGCGACGGGTGTGCGCGACACGCGAACAGACGCAGGATGGTTGATGTGGTGGGCAAGCTCGGCTGTTGCGCTGCCTGCGGTTGTTGTTTGGTCTTTGCGACGCCGGCGAAATTTTCGATAGAAACTTTCTTTCACTTGTCATCGCAACTCTGTGCAGGAATACTCTGTGTGGCGGTTGCGCAGGGAGTGTTGCTGTTTACCATGGAAGGATCATTTATAATGTTGCGTTTGCTGGTTTCAAGGCATGGATTCTCGACCATGCGGAATAAGTTAAAGTTTCTATTGCTTGTTTCCTCAGCTGCGGGTTCCATGCACGCTTTTGCCGGCAGGAGTTCTCATCAATCTGCCGTATCGGGAGGTGAACAATTCACTATTGAATCTGTTCGAACTCACCTTGCAAAGAATAAAGCGACGTGGCGAGCTGGTCGCACGAGTGTGTCCGATTTGGATCCTTCCGAGCAAAAAAGACTATTGGGTGCCCCATTGTCGGATGTGCGCACAGATGGATTGTATGGACAGAGCACACGTGTGCTCGAAGATGCCTTGCCTGAAAAACTGGATTGGCGAAGTGTGAATGGCCTTGATTATGTCGCACCGGTTAAAAATCAAGGTCGCTGCGGAAGCTGTGTTGCTTTTGCTGCGGCATCCACCTTTGAAACTCAGTTGAATATTGTCACTCAATCGATTGCGCGTGGTTGGAATTTTTCGCCTCAGCATCTTTTTTCTTGTGGCGGTGGTTCGTGTTCTTCTGGTTGGTTTCCGGCGAGTGCCATGGATTCACTGGCTGGACAAGGTGTTCCTGAAGAGGCCTGCTTTCCTTACAAGAGCGGCGCATTAGGAGAAGATCTGTCATGCCGGCAAACATGCAGCGATTCAAAGTCTCGCAGTCTGAAAGCTGAAATGAGAGTGCGCAGTAAATTATTGGGCGGAGCAAGCATCGATGATGTAAAAAAAGCTCTTCTCAATGGTCCGTTGATGACAACGATGAAGGTCTTTAATGACTTTTATTTTTACACCGGAGGCGTTTACCGGCATCAGAAAGGTGGAATATCTGGTGGTCATGCCGTGATGATTGTCGGATGGAACAATGAAGATCGTGCGTGGATTGTTCGTAATAGCTGGGGGACCGATTGGGGTGAGCAGGGTGACTTTCGCATTGCGTGGGACGATCCCAGTGGCGTGGGAGGTACTTTTTTCGGAATGCAGCCACCCAAGGGATTTGCGGCACCCGTGTTAGAAGGTTTGGCGGATGCGAAAACTTTTCGCTCACCGGTTGAATTGACGTTGCGCGGCCATAATATCAACATCTCATCGGCGGTACTTGAAGTTCGTGGCGGTGCGAAGTCTGCTCTTGTGACCAGACATTTTGATGCGTCAGGCAAAATAGTTTTCAACCCTGCAGAATTTGAAGATGGCATTTACACAGTGCAGGCAAGAGCCTTGTTGAGCGATAGCACTCAACGTATTTCGCACGCTCATGTGATATACGTGCGCAAAGGTCCTGCGTCCGCTTCAATTAAAATTGCGCGTATCAAACCAAACATGAATGTCTGGGACAAAATTGTACCGGAGTTTGTTGTCTCCAGTCAGCCAGTTCCTCTGGCGCAGATTCGTTACAAAGTTGAGAATGCTAAGGGCGTCATTGTCCGCGTGCGGCGCACAGAGCACACGGCAGATAAGGTTGCCATGAGCTTCAATCCAGAGGGATTACCTGTGGGGCCCTACACGATGGTGGCAGAAGCCGTGTCGGATGACGACGAAGTGCTTGCCTCTGACCGCGTTAGCTTCAATGTTACTGAATCGTATTCCAGAAGGCTTCGTTTTTTGAAAGAGTCTCAGTAAATCTGCTCAAAGCAGAGCGGCCATAAATGGATGAACAGGACTCTAATTCCTTTTGACCGTAATCGGCTTCAGTCACATGATAGGCTGTATAGTCGTTAGCCAGTGAAATGATTTTCATGTCCCCTTTCTCCCTTGAAAAAGACGACATCAACTGCTGTCCTGCTCCTGTGGTCCATTCACCTGGCAAAAAAAGGTGTGTTGTTGTGGCAAACCTCCAAAATGTGAACGGCGCGCTGTTGGGTAGTTCTTCGAGAATCGGAGCGGATGCCATCAGTTTTGCGTACTTCGCTCCACAAGCCGTCCAGTTGATTTCAGGAGACGGCAAAGAAACCTGACCTGCAAATGTCGAGGTTGATAAATCGGAAAATTCTGTGCGTGTTGTCTGTGTGGTTTGCAACGAATCGCTCACTCTTTTTGCCCATTGTGCGGAGGTCTCATTATTAAATTCGGCGTCCATGTTGCCCAGCATTGTTTGCATTGTGAAGACTTCATCTGCACCTGTTGAGCTGCGCAGGGCGGATTCAAGCGGAGCAATGAGATCCGCTGAGAGTGTTAAATCGCGCGGACCTAATACGGTTGGGTGAGCGGCTAATTGCACAAGACTCAGAGGTGTTTTTCCGCTCGGACTTTTAAATGACACGAGCGTGATATCTGTTGCGGGTGTCATCCCCGTAAAGCGGCTTTTGAACAGTGAGGGTTGTTGAGTTGTGACTGTTTCGATGGTTGTAACGGGCTGCAGTTGACGCGTGGCCTGCTGAAGCACTTCCGTCACTTTTGCTAAGTATTGTTCTGATAAATCTCGATTAAATTGATCGCAGACAAAAGCGCTCCAGAGGGGACTTTCGGTTAAGCCCGCGGGACCTGAATGGGTGTGGGTGGCCAAGACAAATGTGTTTGAAAGCGAGACATCGGATTTTTGCAAAGTCGTTGCGACTGTTTGATGAATTTTGTCCGTTAAGTCATTGGTGACGGCAATGAGGTCAAGAGAAAATAAGATGAGTTGTTCATTTTTTTGAGAGTCATTGTGAATCTTAAATATCGCTGCTTTGATGAGCGGCGGATTTTCGATTTTTTGATAAGGACGGCAAAAAGAAACATCTCCTCCTGTCGTTAACAGGGGAGGGAGGAATCGTCTCGACGGACTGCCAAAGCCACTCAGAGCCACCGGATGCGTTGGAATAAATGGAGCAGATGCCGCTCCGACCGCATGGATTTTGCCTTTGACAGGAGTTCCTGCCGATAAAGTCCAGTGCGCGGGACGCTGAGGACTTAAATCGCTGAGCCGAACAGAGACTCGGCAGCCAGAGCAAAGTGCACACGCAAAAAGAGCTGTGAGCGCGGCACTCAAGCCAAATTTATTATTGAGTGTGCGGACCAAAGTCAGTTGTCGAGTGCCTTTTAAACCACCGTTCATCGAAGGCTGCTCCGTGTGGTTGATGACGAATTATTGTAGATCGGGGCTGCAAAAACATAGGAGAGTTCAAAGACGGGATAGAAAAAACTGACAGCCACTTGATCAATCGAGGCAGTCATTCGTCCCAAGCCGGCGCTTCCCTTCCAGCGTTGATTGCGGCTTGCAAAGTGAGCAAGCAAATTGATGCCATTCAGGTCGCTGGTGCGCGTGTTTCGAAGAGCTCCCACGGTCCTCCAGACGCTCGGCAGTGCTTGCCAAAGCTGAAGACCGTAGGATTTTGTAAGAGCCGTTGGGTCGTCGCTGAAAGCGGGTGTGGTGAATTCTACGGAGACGGATGATTCAGACAAAAGGGCCCATTGCTGAATCGAGGGGGACTTTATTGGGTGAGAGGGATTCAGTTCTTCGAGACCATCGAAGGCCTTGGCTTCAAGAAAGGCATAACCAAGTTCACCCAGCGCTTGCCAGCCTCCGCCCTCGTATCGAACCCCGAGTCGGCCGATGGCAAAGGGATGCCATTTTTCAAAGCCAAACGGAACGGCACCTGCGGTTAGCCCCCAATCAAAGCTGCTCTGACAATTCCAGTCGGCAGACACAAGGCCAATGATTGCGCGGGTCAGAGGCAGAGAAGCAGAGCATGAGGGGGTGGTTTCAGGGTCCTGCGATGCCATCGCTGATGTTGAGGTTGTGACCAGTATCCCGAGGAGGACAAAGAGACATCGAACGATTGGGCTGCAAGAAAGCTTGCATGTTGTCTCAAGAGGGGTTATGCGGTCCGGCCTGGTGAATCTCCTTGCCCCGCTCGGTTGAAGCTTGGGGCTCCCGTTTGTACGCAGCGATCCAGAAGGAGTTTTTGAAATGCGTGAATACGAAGCCATGATCATCACAAAACCCGATCTTCCTGAGGCTGAACTCAGCAAAATGCTGACCCGCTGGGAAGGTATCATTGCCAATAATGGCGGCCAAATCATCCGCAAGGATACTTGGGGCGTCCGAAAACTGGCATATCCCATCAACAAGGTAACACGTGGCTCCTACCATGTTTTTGACGTTGCAACGGCGCAGGAAAATGCCCGCGAGCTGGAGCGCGTTTTGAAACTTGATGAAAACGTTCTGCGAAGCCTCATTGTGAAGTTGGCCGACAAGGTCAATGTGGAAGCGCGTCGCATTGAGCTCCAGAAGCAGGCTGAAGCTGCAGCCACACGAGCTGCCGAACAAGCGCGCGAGCGTGCTGAAGGCGATTCGATGTCTGCACGCCGCGGTGGACGCGACGAAGAATAACGCCAGCTCACGGCTGCGTTGAATCATCGAGAGACAGGTGCAATGAATCAGATTCCAGATTGGAACAAGCTCCCGTCCGGAAACAAAACTGAAGGACCCGCGACGCCCAAGCGTTCCGCGGGTCTTCTGTTCTCCGGTGCCCTGATTGCCGTTAGTCTTCTGGCATTTATTTTGCCATTGGCTGCTTTTCACGTTGCACAAGTAGCGTCGGTGCTTCGCGTGCGACGGGCTATTTTTCTTTTGCTGGCGGTGTCCTTGACCCTCTATGCACTGGGAGTTGTTGGGCGACTTCCGGTTTTTGCAATGGCAGGGAGTGCTGGAATTCTTTGCTCACCTTTGTTGGCTCTTGTTTTGACAATTCGAGCGCGCAATTCCTCTGTGTGGTGGGCATTGGTGATCTTGGCTCTGCCGGTGGCTGTTCTCCTTTTTAGCCTCTTGAATGTTCCTCAGGGATTCAATCTGGAAAATTGGATCGTCGCTGAGCTCGCCCGTCTGCCCGATCAACCGGGTCTCGATAAGGCGCAAATCCTTGCTCAGTTCAAAGCGTCGCAGGCGCTCGAACCGTTGCAAAAGCTTTTTAATTTGTCAGATGCACAGCGTGTGGCGTGGTTTTTGTTTGCCGAAAGCGGTGCATTGTCCGTTTCGGTACTGGCCTCATTGGCGGGAACTTTGGTGTTGATAGATTTTGCTTTTGCGCAACCGGAACGGATCCGCGGAGTCATTGAGTACGTTCTTCGAAAGACCGGCGAATTCCCTCAGATGATGGTTGGATTACTTCAGCAAACCGCAGATAATTTAACAGGAATCTCTGCGAGTGTTGATGCATCGAATAAGTTTTCTCAGCAGAGCGTGATTGTCTTAGAGCACGAAAAAAAGCCGCCCAAACAAACACCGGCGTCTGCGGATGTTCACAAAGCATGGTACCGGATTCTTTCCGCGCTCTTTCGTGAGCCCTTGCCCTCGGGCGCCGTGGATGTTTTTGGGTACCGATTCCGCTTCTCACAATCACCAGGTTGGAATTTTCGGCGCTTTGCTGTTCCGCTTTGGTTATCTCTGCCCGCTCTCGGGGTTCTGGTGTTTGTAGCGTCCCGCTGGAGCGGGGATGATGCTGCGTTTGCGTGGCTTCCTGTCGCACCTCAAGGACTCCTTTGGGCATGGGCGGCGTTTGCGGCACTGAGTGTTCTGATTGGTTTGGCAATGCAGGGCGCTCTTGTCATTCATGCTCGTCTGCGGCCTTTTGCCGGATTGTTAGCTATTTTGTTTGTTTTAATTCTTGTCAGCTCACTGGACGGTGGGGCGCTGACGTTGGTTGCGTTATTGGGTGGGCTTGGTTTGCTTGATCATGCCTATGATTTTAGAAAGCGTCTTGCAAAAACCCAAAATGCGGTGTAGGCGTTCGTTTCCGTTTTCGGATTCATGATTTAAGACTGAGGTCAAATCCATGCAGGTTCTTCTTCAACAAAACGTTCCAAATCTTGGCCATATTGGTGACCTTGTGAAGGTCAAGCCTGGCTACGCGCGCAATTTCTTGTTCCCTCGCAAGCTCGCAATCCTTGCCGATGCTCGTAACAAAGCTCAGCTCGAGCATCAGTTGCGTTTGGCTGAACTGGGCAAGTCGAAGGCGTTGGCAACTGCTAAAGAGCTCGCTGCTCAAATCGGTTCCGTCTCTTTGACTGTTCAAAAGGCTGTGGGAGAGGAAGACAAAATTTTCGGAACAGTCACAACACAAGAGCTCGCAGAAGCGTTTAAAGCGGAAGGATACGAGTTTGAACGCCGCGCTATCTCGATTCTCGATGATATTAAACGCGTGGGCGTTTATCGCGGATCTGTGAAGCTCCATCCTGAAGTAACTGCAGAGTTCAAAATCTGGGTGGTTGCTCAAGGCTAATTTTGCCCTCCGTGCAAGCCTCGAATGCTCCAGTGATTTTCTAAAATGCCGCCGGCCGTTTGGCTCGGTGGCATTTTCATGCCGCTGGTGTCTCAATGTTTACCCGCATCTGCCGATGCAACCGATATGAAGCATGTAAACGAAGCACAAAAACTTTATGAGGCAGGAGATGGCGGTGGAGCCCTCCATATTTTGGAGAATCTGCTCGACCTTGCTCCGCGAAACCCTGAAGCCCTTCGCATGAAGGCCAAGATTCTTGATGCGTGGGGACGTTTTGAGGAATCTTATCAGACGTTGCTCAAGTTATCGCAGTTACCTCAGCCTTCGGATGAGGTCGTGAAAGATATCGAGCAGCGCGCAAATGAAGAACGTGAAGCAGTGTTGTTTAGTGAGCTGACCGCAGAAGGCCGCTGGTATTATGCGTTTCCGGGCAGTCAGTTGTTGATCTCTATTCTTGGTCTGATGGGCTGTGCGCTGTTTTTAATTTCAAGCTCACAGACTAATTTCGCAAATCCGAACGAAGTCATTGGCATGTTTTTATCGTTCGTTTTTTTAGTCCTGCTGCCGTCTGTTTTGTTGGCGATTATTCAACTCACAGGCATTAAGCGTGTTCTGGTTGGGCTGAATGGCCTCAAGGTCTGCACCCGCTTCCGGCAGCATCATTTTGCTTGGGAACAATTCAAGGCAGCTGTTGTAGAATTTGATCCGGATCCGCGCGTTGATTTTTTGAGACTCAAGCTCTTTGGTGAAAATGACAAACACACGCCTTTATTGAACCTTGATATTTCAAAGGCGCGTCCTGTCGTCAGAGCACGCAGGCATTTTCTCAAAAATATTCTAACGCACGTTGATACCGTCTGCTACGTCTCGCGCTATCGTCAAAATGTTCATCCTTCAGGCAACGAGCATAAAGATGAGCAAAATAAGATATCATCAGCATCGTGATTTCTTCTATCCTTTGATTCCAATCGCTTCCCGGTGATCAAAACCAAAGGCGCGTCTTGTGAGGGCAAGAACGGGAGGAGACTGAACACGCTTGAAAGCTCCCATCGTCGTGTAGGCACTCCACCATTTTTTCAGATCCCTGCAAAAATCAGCACGTGTTTTAAAAAGCTGTTGAAGATGCGAGTGAGCTTCAGGACCAATAAAATGCGCCAATGTTCCTTGATCCCACGCATCCAGCGTCGATTGAAAATCAAATCTATTCCACTCTTCAACCCATAGCCGGAACAATGCATCGTGGTACGGATAGCAAAGAGGATCACCTTTGCCTTGAGTCACGTCTTGTTCAGAGGAGAGTTCGGCGCTGGGCACCACCGACAAGGTCTCTTCTGGAATCACCTCGCGACCAAAAACGTTTTTATTATAATGCCTCGCCAGCGCGTACACATCACCCTTCCACAAATCAGCCAGTGGTGCCAGATAACCGGCATGATCTCCGTAAAGAGTTGAGTATCCGATCGTCATCTCTGATTTGTTGGCATTGCAAGGAAAAACAGCCCCGAGAGCAGATGCAATGCCTGCAAGAAGACGGGCTCCTCGATCGCGGGCTTGAATGTTTTCAGCGACGAGTGAAGGCAAACTCTCAGGAATTGGAAATCCACTCGTTCGTGCGGCGTCTAATTGTGACAGCGTCAGCCGCACGGATTCCTCGATTCCAACCGAAGTGTAGCAACAACCGAGTTCTGCCGAGAGTCTTTTGGCTGCAGCAATTGTCAAAGGGGAGTTGTAGGAGGAAGGCATGTTGACACAAAAGACGTTCTCAGCGCCAAACACACGCGTATGCAGCACTGCCGATAGAGCAGAATCAATTCCTCCACTCACTCCAATGACTACGCGGTTGAGAGACCACTCTTCTTTAAGAAAATTCAACCCGCTTTCGAGGGCTCGACAGATCTCTGCGGCACGATCGGCAGCAGAGGCTAACATGATTCTTGTTGGTGCCTTTTGCTTAGAAGCCTTTTGTAGTGGGACATCAAACGTCTTTGTTCTTGCCAAAAAAGAATCTCCGACAGGAGAAAAGCCTGTGTGTGAATATATTCCGCTGTCGCCATCAAAGGAGAAGATCGTTTTTCCCACGTTTTGGCTTCCAACGGCATTCACATAAACAACCGGACAACCGCTTTTTGAGACCAGGCGGCTAAAGAGTGTCCTGCGCTTGTCTTGCTTACCGAGAGTGAACGGCGAGCAGCTGATGTTGATCATGAGATCGGGTTTATGCTCATCTTTCGAGAGAATTTCATAGGGATGAACGGAGTAATCATCTGCCCAGGCATCTTCACAAATTCCAAGACCGATGCGCACACTTTGTTCATGAGACAGTTTCAATGACAGGGGCTTGACGAGTGATGAAAGCGCAACACCGAATTCGATGGCGAGCTTACGCAAATCATAAAAATGTCGAGAATCATCAAATTCCCTGTAATTGGGAAGCAATGTTTTGGGCCAGAAGGGGAGATTGAGTGCCTCGTTTTGCAGGAGCCGTCCATCGTGAGCCACGAATGCAGCGTTGTATTTGCGGATGCGTCCGTCTTCATTGCGTGCTGCGCGATCGATGCCGACGCTTCCGAAAACGATCGCGGTCCTGCTGCTGAGACTTGCAACACGGTGGGTGAGTTCTTCGCAGGCATTAAGAAATGAAGGGCGTTCCCATGCATCACCAATAAAGTAACCGGGCAGAGCCATCTCAGGAAAAACGATGAGATCGGCTTGTTCTGCTGTTGCAGATTGAACCGCAGATGCGATCTCTTTAAAATTGTCTTCGAGTGCCGCGGCTTTTATGCGGGTTTGAGCGACGCAAATACGCATGGATTGCCCCTCCGGAGTGCAGTCTGATGGCGAGTCCCTTGAAATTTCTCAACTCTAGTGACATATCAGATGAGTCTTCATGATCATAAACGAGTGCGTATCCTTTTGGACAACAGTGAATGGCCTGACAGGAGTTTCCATGACCACGTTCAACAAACGTCCCCGCAGTAAGACCTGTTTTTTGATTTCTGCCGTTTTGAGCTCTGTCTCTCTCGCGTTCGGCGTTTCTGCATCTGCTCAGGCTGCGGTCGCTGAAGTGAAGGTGGGAGTCATTCTTCCGTTGACCGGCGACAAGGCGACCTTTGGTCAAGAGTCGTTGAACGGCCTGAAGCTCGCTTTGGACAAAGCCGGGACTGACGCGCCTCAGGTCAAGCTTCAAGTCGAGGATACCCAAGGAACCCCATCAGGTTCGGCGGCTGCAGTCAATAAGCTGATTTCAACCGATAAGGTTAACGTCATTATTGGTGAGGTGGCGAGTTCAAACACCATTGCAGCATCGACGGCAGCTCAATCGGCCAAGATTCCCCTCATGACTCATGCCTCGACCAACGACACCATCACCGCTGGAAAAGAGTTTATTTCTCGAATTTGTTTTGTGGACAGTTTTCAAGGTGCAGTGATGGCAAAATTTGCTGCGACCACATTGAAGGCAAAGACAGCCGCAATTCTTGTTGACTCTGATTCTGACTACAGCCGTGGACTCCGTGATTCATTCAAAAAGGCTTTTGCTGCAGCCGGTGGTTCGATTAAGGACGAGTTGATTATTTCCTATTCGCAAAAAGATCGTGACTTCAAAACGCAGCTCATTAAAGTCCGCAAGGCTGCGCCTGATGTGGTGTTTATTCCGGGTTATTATACCCAAGTGGGTTCCATTTTGCGTCAGGCAAAGGAACTGAAGCTCAATACGAAATTCTTGGGAACCGATGGTTGGGATAGTCCTGATCTGTTCAAAATTGCCGGTCCTGCAGCATCTGCTGGTCACTATGTCTCTAGTCACTTTGCGGCAGATGACACTGATCCACGTGTTCAGGAATTTGTTCGCAACTATAAGAGCCGTAACAAAGACAACCCCGGTGCGATGGCTGCACTCGGTTATGACGCTGGATTCTTTATGCGTGCTGCTGTCAAAAAGGCAGGTTCAAACGATCCGCTCAAGATTCGTGACGCGATCGCAAGCATGAAAAACTTCGATGGTATCACCGGACGGATTACATTGGATGCCAACCGCAATGCAGTTAAACCGGCCGTGATTGTTCAAACGACTGACAAAGAATTTAAATTCCTCACCCGCGTGAATCCGTAAACCAACGGGGCCGTTGGTCGAAAGGTGGTTCGCAGGTGTTCGACTTTATCCAGTATTTCGTCGATGGACTGGCCGTCGGCAGTGTTTATGCGCTCATTGCCTTGGGCTACTCGATGGTCTTTGGCGTTTTGCAGTTGGTCAACTTTGCCCACGGCGAGTTGTTCATGGTGGGTGCGTATTTTGTGATGTACGCCATTTCGCTGGGTCTGCCGTGGCCCATCGCGTTGTGCGTAGGAATGCTCATGGTTGGACTTTTTGCGGTCATCATGGAGCGTCTTTGTTACAAACCACTGCGCGGAGCCGGTAAATTGGCGCCTCTAATTACCGCTGTGGGTTTGAGTCTTTTGCTTCAAAATTTGGTGCAGGCAGTCTTAGGTCCCAATCCGCAAAGCTATCCTGCGAGCTTGCCTCAGGGGATGATTTCGGACTTTATTTCTTCGTTTGCCAAGAATCCGGCGGATGTCGTTCTTCCTCAGCTTCCGGAAGGAATTTTTGATTGGGAGAATCTTGTCATTCGTCATCGCGATATTCTTATTTTCGCGGTCGCTGTTGCGGTGACTTTCGGGCTTGAGTTGTTTTTGCGTAAAACGCGCCCTGGTCGAGGGATTCGTGCGCTTGCATTGCAGCCGAATGCCGCAAAGCTGGTCGGGGTTCCATTTGATTTTACAATTTCGCTGACCTTTTTCATGGGCGCAGCACTGGCCGTTGTGGCGGGACTTCTGCAAGGGATGGCTGATAATCAAGTGACTCCCTTTATGGGAATTTCAAGCGGACTTAAAGCGTTCGCGGCGGCTGTTCTGGGAGGCATTGGTGTGATTCCGGGTGCACTCGTCGGAGGTTTGGTGCTTGGCGTCGCTGAGCGTCTTCTTGTTGGTTACGATTTGTCAACATACAAAGATGGTGCGGCTTTCTTCATTCTCATCATCGTTCTTCTCCTGCGTCCGCAGGGATTGTTGGGCAAGGCGCGCATGGTGAAGGTGTAACGATGGAACAGTTGATTGAATATTCCATTTTGCCGCTGACTCTTTTTGGGATCACGGCCATTCAGGCGCTGGGTCTCCAGCTCATTTTGGGCGGCGCAGGTCTTTTATCGTTGGGGCACGCGGCTTTTTATGCTGTGGGCGGTTATGCCGCTGCCGCCTTTACAGTCTATGCAGGTCCTGCTTTGGGTTTAACACAGCCTTTCGTTTTGATGCTTCTGGCGTTGGTTGTCGGTTCGTTGTCTGCCATGCTTGCTGGGTTTCTTGTGGCCCTGCCGTGCCTTCGTCTGCAGGGGGATTACCTTGCCATGGCGACGCTCGGTTTTGCTGAGATCCTCGCAACAGCGCTGAAAAATATCGAGGCCGTCGGAGGAACGCGCGGGTTTACCGGTATTCCTAAATTAAGCTCGCTTGTTTGGGTTTTTGTTTCTTTGGCGGTTGTCTGGTGGATGTTAGCACGTTTGCGCCGGACGGCGCTGGGCATGGCGATTCAGGCAACCCGTGATGATGAAATCGCAGCCCGCAGTCTCGGAATTAATACTTACTCCAGTAAGCTTTCAGCTTTTGTGATTGGTTCGGCAATTGCCGGACTGGCTGGGGCTCTTTACGTTCATGCTCTTCAGTTTATCAGCCCCGATGAAGCCGACTTTTCGCGCAGCGTGATCATCGTTCTTGCTGTGGTCATCGGCGGAATGACCAGCTTGTTTGGTAGTGTTTTGGGTGCATTGATTCTTGTTGCTGTTCCTGAAGTATTGCGTTTTGCTCCGGAGGCAATTCGTGAACAGCGGATGATTTATTTTGCATTAATCGTAATTTTTGTGATGCTCTTTAGTCCCAAGGGCTTACAGTCATTGCTCGCGCGCTTGCGATTGCCGGGTCGCTCTTCACTGCCAGTGGCCGGAGGGCCCCGCCGATGAGTGGACATTCCCCTGTCTTTGGCTCTCAAAACAAAATTTTATTGCGCGCAGAGAATCTGACCATTCGCTTTGGTGGGCTTGTTGCCGTGCAGGATTTTTCTTTGGCGGTTCCTGCTCAGGATATTGTTGGATTGATTGGTCCCAACGGCGCCGGAAAAACGACCGTCTTCAATCTGATCACGGGTGTCTATATGCCCAATCAAGGTCAGGTCTTTTTGGAAGAGCGAGAGTTGACAGGACGAGGTGCGCATCACATTTCAAGAGCCGGTGTGGCTCGCACATTTCAAAATATTCGTCTGTTTTCGGGTTTAACTGTTCTCGAAAATGTCGTTGCGGCACTCTGTTGGCAGCGGCGTGGAACCAGTTTGGCGAGTTTGCTTTCGTGGCCGCAAACGAAGTCTGCGGAAAAAAAACTTTTCGAACAAGCCATTGCGTGTCTTGAGTTTGTCGGATTGTCAACCTACGCAGACTGGGAAGCGACAGCGTTGCCCTATGGGCTTCAGCGAAAATTGGAAATTGCAAGGGCTTTGTCGACTCAACCGCAGGTGATTTTGCTCGACGAGCCTGCGGCGGGTATGAATCCCACCGAAAAAGATGAACTTGCCGTGTTGGTGCGCGACATTGTCTCCAAATTTTCGATTGGCGTTTTATTAATTGAACATGACATGAAGTTTGTTATGAATCTGTGTTCAAAAATAACGGTTCTTGATCACGGTGAAGTGATTGCCGTCGGACGGCCGGCAGAGATTCGCAGCAACCCGAAAGTCATTGAAGCATATCTTGGTGCAGATGATACGAGCATGGCTCAAGCGGATGTTCAAAGGTCAGAGACGGCCGCCAGTCCGGCAGGGTCGGGTGGTGCAGGAGGACAACCATCATGAGCCTGTTGCGGGTTGAAAATTTAACTGTTCGCTATGGCGCCATTCAGGCACTCAGTAACGTCAGCTTTGAAGTTCATCAGGGAGAAATCGTTACCTTTGTAGGTTCTAATGGTGCCGGAAAAACAACGACCATGCGTTGCTTGTCGGGATTGGTGAAGCCGAGTCAAGGAAGCATTGATTTCAAAGGTGTGAACCTATCAACGATGGCAAGTCATCAAATCGTCCGTCTGGGACTCGCACAGTCGCCGGAAGGCCGCTTGGTGTTTCCGGATTTGTCGGTCAAAGAAAACCTTTTGCTCGGTGCTTTCGCCCGACGAGTCTCGCATGCAGAAATCAATCGGGAACTTGAGTCGATTTTTCATCTTTTTCCGCGCCTCAAGGAAAGACTCCAGCAGGATGCGCACACGCTGTCGGGCGGTGAACAGCAGATGCTTGCCATTGGCCGGGCGCTGATGGCTAAACCATCTCTGCTTTTGTTGGATGAGCCGAGTCTTGGAATTGCTCCGCTGCTTGTCCAACAAATTTTTCAGAAGATTTCTGAGCTCAACCGCCATGAAGGGATGACCGTTCTGCTCGCCGAGCAAAATGCACGAATGGCATTAAAAATTGCGCACAGGGCCTATGTTTTGGAGGTCGGAGAGATTGTTCAAAAGGGGCGAGCTGCGGATCTTCTCGATGATGAAAAACTCCAGAAGGCCTATCTGGGAGGCTAAGACGTGGGAATTTTGATCGCACGCAGCCGTGCTGAGTTACGGCAGCACATTTCGTCCAAGAAGACGGAGCTCGCAGATGCCGGTCTTCATCCGCATGTGGGTTTTGTCCCGACAATGGGTGCTCTTCATGAGGGACACGCAACACTCATTAAACGCAGTGCGAAAGAAAATGCGCTGACCATCGTTTCAATTTTTGTGAATCCAAAGCAGTTTGGTGTCAATGAGGATTTTGCGAAGTATCCTCGGGTTTTTGAAGCTGACTGTGCCCTGTGTGAAAAAGCCGGCGCTCAGATTATTTTTGCTCCGGGTGTTGATGACATGTACCCACCGGGATTCAGGACTCAGGTCAGTGTTGATGACTTGGGCAATGTTTTGTGCGGCGCTTATCGTCCAGGTCATTTTACGGGCGTTTGCACTGTTGTGCTTCTTCTTTTGAATCTCGTTGGACCAGATAGAAGCTATTTCGGTTTGAAGGATTTTCAGCAGTTCACAATCATTGCGCAAATGCTCGGTGACTTGGGTCATGCCTGCCGTATTATTGGTGTACCGACAGTGCGTGAGGCCGATGGTTTGGCGATGAGCAGTCGAAACCGTTACCTTGATGCGGCGGCTCGTTTGACTGCTGGGTGTATTCCTCAGGCGCTTTATGCAGCAGCGACTTTGTTTTTGAATGGTCATAAAGAGGCTGAGATTCTTTTGAAGGCTGCACGCGATTGCATGAACGGGGTTCCGCATTTTGAACTTCAATATTGTGAGCTCCGGCGCGCTCGTGATTTGTCCTTGATCGAGAATGTTGTTGGTGAAGATGCGGTTCTGGCAATCGCGGGTTTCGTCGAAGGGGCGCAGGGCGTTAGAACTCGTTTGATTGATAATATTCTTTTGACTCATAGTCCTGATCATCTAGAGGCCCTTTGGGACTTTGCAAAGATGATGAGAGCTCCTGATTGATAGCGCTTTTGTGACCAAAAAAGGTAAAAAAATAAGAACAGTGATCTATTGAATTGAGATTATAGGGAGTCAGGACTTCTCATGTTTCGTCTTTTGGGTTTTCATTTTTCGCGCTGGTTATTTCTTTTGACTCCGTTGAGGTTTTTCTTCCGACTGCATTTAACACCGACCGAGGAGCCGCAGGCATGGATCCAGCGGGTGACCGCTGGAAAAGATGTTGTTTATGTTCTGCCGCGGATGTCTGTCCTTGATCTCATTGCGGTCAACAAAGCACTCAAAATGTTGTCAATGCCTCGTCTATGGCACGAGGCACGGCCCAATCGCTTTCGCAAAAGAGCCGTACTTGCAATGCGCACCCGCAACATCAGTTTTATTCCCCGTGATCGCAAAGATTATTTTAGTCCGGCAATCACGGATCTGCTCATGCATGATCACCGCGTCAAACGCGGACAGCTGGTGTTGATACCTGTTCAAGTGTTCTGGAGCCGTATTCCCGATCGAAACGACAGCAATATCCTTTTGCGATCGTTATTTCCTGATGAAGGTCGGGAAAATATGTTTCAAAAGTTTTTTATGCTGCTGATTCATGGCGGAGTGTTGCGTGTTCATTTTAGTGCTCCCATCGAATTAACACCTCCCGTCGCTGGAGAAGAGCTGTTGACCGGGCGTCGCTTGCGCCGGTCTCTGTTGATTGAATTTCAGCGTGAGCGCACGGCTGCCTGTGGGCCGGTTGTCTATGATTTGGCCACTGTGAGCCAAAGAATTCTGGCAAGCCAAGATATTAAAAAAATTGTCGCTCAGTCAGGCAATGCCAACAAACAAATGAAGAAGGCTGCGCATTACCTGCGAGAAATTGCATCAAAATACAATTACAGCACGATTCGGGCGTTTGAGACGGTCCTTGATTTTATTTGGACGCGTATTTTTCAGGGTGTGCGTGTAAGAAATCTCGACGCGGTTGCACAAATGACCAAACAGGGACAAGTGTTGTGGTTGCCCTGCCACAGAAGTCATTTGGATTATCTTTTGATGTCGTATTTAATGAAGCGCAAAGGATTGGCTCCGCCTCACATCGCTGCCGGAGTTAATTTGAGCTTTTTTCCGGCAGGACCTGTTTTGCGCCGTGGAGGTGCTTTTTTCCTGCGTCGTTCGTTTGCAGGAAATAAACTGTATAGTGCTGTCTTTGCCAACTATGTTGATTTTCTTTTGACCAATGGTCATCCGATTGAATTTTTTCACGAGGGTGGTCGATCACGGTTTGGCAAGTTGCTGGTTCCTAAAACCGGTCTGACGTCTATGTGCGTCAATAGTCTCATCAAGCGCCGTGCAGAAAACACGTTTTTTTGTCCGGTGTTTATCTCCTATGACAAAGTCATGGAGGATAATTCCTACGCGCGCGAATTGAGCGGAGCAAAAAAGGAAGCTGAATCTTTCTTTCAACTCATTCGTTCCCTTCGCTACCTGTTTGGGAATTATGGAAGAGTCGAAGTTGCCTTTGGTGAGCCCATTCGCTTTGGCGACTTTTGGTCAGATTACGTTCGAAGAACACAGGCCCATGCAGCAGGCGCTGCTGCTGCAGCTGGTCTGGAACGCGAGCCTTTGCCGGAGCTGTTGTCCGATTTACGCCCTGATTTTGATACCAGAGATCCGCGTATTCAGGCGATGGTTCGCGAGCTCGCCAAAAGAGTCAATCAGGGAATTAATGCGAGTGCAACAGCGTCTGACTCGGCATTGCTGGCAGCGGTTGTGTTGGGACGTGTCCCCGTAGGCCAAAGGTCTGCACCATCATCAGGTCTCGCTGCTTCCGACTGCCTTGCGGCTGTTGATCGCTTGCGCAGTTTGCTGGAGTCTTGCGGAGAACGACTGGGTTGGGCGATTTCTGCGGGTAAAGCAGATGAAACACCATCACTTAAATCTCAACAGGCTCGTGGTGTTGTTGAACTCATCACCAGCAGGGCACCCGAGATGCCCGTTGCAGACGAAGTGAAGCCTCGTGCTCTCGATTTGATTTCTTCTGCTGTCAGCTGGGGATTTTTGCAGACCTTCAAAAGTTCCACCGATGGTGCGCTGCAGGTGAAGCCAGCCGACGGTGCACAGCTGAACTTGTGGTGGTACCGAGGCACCATTTTTCATCTACTGGCCGTTCCGGGCGTTGTTGCGACACTGTTGGATCGTGCATTGAGGGTCGATGGTCGTCTGCGTGGCCCTGCGATTTCTTGTTCGATTGCTGCTCTCGAAGTGCAGATGGCTTCAGTGCGTCAACTGTGGGAAGACGAATTGTACTGGCCTGAGTCGACATCCACTGCTTCAATCGTGGCGGCTGCTCTTGAAATTTTTGAATCGTTGAAAATTGTCTCATGGGATCGTGGGGCAGGAACCGTCTCTTTGATCAATTCAGAGGAGAGTCTTGAACTGTTGAGTTGGATCTCTGAGTTGGTCCGACCTGAGATTGAGCTCTACAGCGTGCAGTTGGGGGCCGCTGTTCATTTGATGTTGGATGCGGGTTTGTTTAAGCGGGATGAGTTGATTGCATTGACCGTCAAATTGCATCGTTCGGCCTTTTTGCGCGGACACATGTGCGTACAAAGTCAGTTGAGCAGTGTGTTTGGCAGCAGAACATGTGATGCATACTCACGGAGTGGAATCTTTGTTTCAGCAGAGGGTGTTGGACTGACTTTGGTTTATTCGCAGTTGACACAACTAACCGAATTTTTACAGCTGGATCGTTGGCGGGATTATTCTTTGTGAGCAGAGCACAGTTGCTCGTCCAACATGTGCGATTCAAAGTTCATGTGTGCTGGCAAAATAATTCGCGGCATGCATGGAGCTTCATCCTTTCAGCGATTTTGCATGCGGGTTTGCTTTTCTCATTTCACTTCCGAACGCTCCCCAAATCGCGGGTTCAGTTTTTTGGAAACGTTCTCCACATTAGTTTGAGCCCTATTGAGCATATGGCAAAGCAGACCGAATCAGCGGAGCAAAAATCTGGTGAGCAAGGTTCACGGGTCACGACTGATGAGAATGCACAGGCTAACTATCAAGTGCAAAATAAGTCTGGATCCAAGGTCGCTCCGACGGAAAATACACGAGGCAAAAAAAGTGCCTCTGATGCCATGGCGTGTATGAGTGTTGAGGTCGGACAATTGGCCAAGCAACTGAAGGTTCAATTTCCAATTCGATATTTTGTGCAGGTCAGGACCAATAATGCAGCTGTTCCGGGTGGGGCCTGGTTCGTTGATGAATGGATGCCCGAACGACCGACCAATAGTCTCATCAGTAAAAAATTGTTTGAATTGTTTCGAGAATGCATTGCGAATTCCGATTTTCCTGAACAGGCGCGAAAAGCCGTTAATTATGCGCCGGAGGTTCGAACGTTTTCATTTGCTGTGAATTTTACAGAATGATTGATCGCAATATCACATTGTCAGTGCAACACCGCTGCAAAAAGAGCGACGGTGCGGATGCGAAGCACTATGAGCGACGAGTGGGGGATGTCTTTGGGGTCAAGGAAAATTTAGGACTCACTCCGCTCATTTAAAGACACCATCGCCATTGAGAGTAACGGCGTTTTAAGCGCGTTCGTTAAAATTTCCAATCGTCTTGATGCTGGAGCTTGCTGACCGGACAGATGCAATACGATGATAATTGCGTGAAAGTCTCGACTGGGAGCACATTTACGCGAAAGTTTCTGCACGCATGGCCGAAAAGGTGGCGCTTTCAGGCTGACTGAGGGAACGGGGGTATATCATCGTTTTGCACCGTATTGAACGGGTCATAAGTAAACGACTTAAGTTAAAGCTTTTATTAAAAAAAAAAATAAGTCTAAAGTGCATCCTTAAAGTTCCGCTCGTACCCCTAGGTTTGGACTTAGAGAGGAGAGTGACATGAAATTTATTTTATCAATCATTTTTCTGATTACAGCTGCCTGTGGACAAACCGAGAGTAATATGATTAGTGCCAACGATCCCAACGTTAATGTTCCAATTGCTGAAAATTCTCAAAATGAAGCGAGACCTGCTTACGCAATTGCGAATGCAGCGAGTTTACCTGCATGCAACCAATCAATTTTGGGACAAGTCATTTACACCATTGACGATAACAAGTTCCAATACTGTTCGGTCACAGGATGGCAGACAATCAACCAAACCACTCAGCAAACTACGACTGTTCAAGCCTCTCAAACTAGTGTCAACTCTTTCAAAATTGAAAAGGAATGGACAGGTTTTGGATTTGACGAATTATGTACAGATGGCGTGCAGATAAATCCAGCCTTTACTTTTTGTTATCTAAAAGATCTAAAAATAACAAAATTTTCGGGAGAAATATTTCATTACACCTTTATCTTGTACACAGCAGATTCTAATGGGTCTGATACAAAAACTTATACTGGGTTTTCTGTACCCACAGAAGATGGCCTTTTATTGATAGACCTATTGATGCACGATACTCTTGACGGGGAATACCGAAATTATTGGTTCTCATGGAGACCGGGGAACGATGTAGGTTACATCGTGGTCGACTCAGAAGCCAACTACGAACCATCAGCGAATGATCAAATCATCGCAGAAGTTACTATGTATTGAGGATGAGTATAAAAAGAGCTTTTCTGTTACAAACTCATCTGTGCACATGTAGTTAACCCCTGCGGAATCGAGCACTCAGCGGATAGGCAACAGATCATCGAAGAACTTTTGCTGGGCATCGCTCCCGAATATTTCGGCGGGAAAATTATGAAATTCTTTGGTGCTGTAGTGCTCCCCAAATGAACAGGACACCTAGTTTGTAAGCGCCCCATAAAACACAGGGCGCTTCGCTATTTTGAATCGTATGTACTGTTCTGAGTCAGGATTAGGCTTCGGTTGATTTCCAGTTCCAAGGAAGAAGTGGCTCAAGAGCTTCGCCACGAGGAATGCGAGTGAGGATATCTCGAAGGTAAGAAAAAGGATCGAGACCATTT
>Ga0315901_10002322_pt1 | contig 26297 bp, 36 predicted proteins | sample LakEriMetagenome_10_FD_203761 | JGI IMG/M metagenome (GOLD analysis project Ga0315901, IMG submission 203761) | Freshwater fungal communities from buoy surface, Lake Erie, Ohio, United States - Buoy 2 MA116 | ecosystem: Environmental > Aquatic > Freshwater > Lake | place: USA: Lake Erie, Ohio...
TCTGGCACAAGCAGTACAGCTGGTACATCTGGTCTAACTGGTAATTTGTTTACATCAAGTTCATCAACCTCACTTACTATTGCTGGTAGTGGTAGTATTTCTTTTACAATAGCAACGGGATTACAATGGACACCTGGTCAGGCTATGATTGTTGCATATAATTCTAGCAACTTAATGAATGTTACGGTTGATACATACGATCCTGGTGATGGGGATGTTACAGCTACAATTACTTCATCAGTTGGTTCTGGAACTTATAGTGCATGGACAATAAACACAACTGGAGCACCTGGACAAGCTGGGTCAAATGGTACATCTGGAAGTGGTGGTACATCTGGCACTGGTGGTTCAAACGGTTCAAGTGGTAATGATGGCACATCTGGAAGTAGTGGCTCAAGTGGAACAGCAGGTTCGTCTGGTTCGGATGGTTCTTCTGGCACAAATGGTACTAGCGGTACTAGTGCATTTGGTACTAGTGGTTCGAGCGGAAGTTCTGGTTCGTCTGGAAATTTATTTAATTCAACCGCATCAAATTCTCTTACAATAGGAACGGGTACGAAAAATCTTAATGTATCTTCTAGTCTTTCTTGGACAATAGCACAAGGTATCCTTATCGCATATGATATGGATAATAAAATGACAGGTACAGTAACATCTTATAATGCGTTAAACGGAGAACTTACAGCATCAATAGATTCTACAGTAGGTTCTGGTACTTATTCAAATTGGGTAATAAACACAACTGGTGCACAAGGACCAGGTGGTACATCCGGAACTTCTGGTACAAATGGTATTCAAGGAACAGGCGGCACATCAGGAACTTCTGGTGGTGCTGGTTCAAATGGTACATCTGGCACAGCCGGCTCTGGTGGTACATCCGGTGTGAATGGTGCTAGTGGTGTAACATATTCGGTAAGTGGTTCTGGTAATTATGGAATATTAGTTTATGATAGTAATACACCTCAATTAGTAGTAGACCCTAAATTTAAGTTTGATGGATTGAGTATGGTTATGACGGGTTCTATGTATGTGAGTGGAACAATAAGTGCATCAGCATTTAATGTATTTTCTGCAGGTACACCTGAAATTTCATCGGCAACAAACTTATTCTTATCGGCACAAGGTTCGGTAATTATAACAAGTTCATCTTTAAGATTAGGACAGTTTACTGATTCTCAAAGTGGTAGTCTTTTACCTCAAAATGGTGATATATACTACAATACTACAAACAATACTGTAATGGCTTATCTGAATGGTAGTTGGACATCAATTACCGCAGGTATGACTAATACTGGTTCATTAGCATTAACGTCTTCTGTAACTCCATTGATGCAGGCAACGGCATCAATAAATTTTGCAACAGGGGCATTAAATACGTTTACTGGTTCAATTAGAACTGAAATTAATGGATTGGAAGAATATACAGCATCGTTAAAAGGACAAGCAATTGTTTCATCATCAACACAAATATCAAGCTATTATAAATTTGCGGAGACAGCATCTGCAAATACATTCTATGGTGTACAAACATTTAGTGGTTCATTTAACGTATCCGGTTCTACTATTCAAACGGGTAATAACACATTAATAGGAAATACGGTATTGAGTGGTAGTATCAATGTAAGTGGTAGTTCTAATTTTAATAATAGTGAATTTAGAATAACTGGTTCAACATTCTTTACTGGTTCACACTATATAGTTGGTAACACTATATTTAGTGGTTCATTGAAGGTAAGTGGTTCTACATATATTGAAGGAGATTATTACAAAAACGGAAATAAGCAGTTTAATTACGTTTCATTGGTTAATACGGGGTCTGTATTACTTTCTTCAGCAACTTTATACTCAGCATCTTTCATTAATGGGGTATCTCCATACTATCAATATAGTGGATTCTATTTAAGTGGAAGTGCTGGTAGTGGTACATTTAGTAAAATAGTAGCAGAAAATACAGGAATTTACAATATTCAGTATTCATTCCAATTAGATACTAATGATAATCAGGCTGCAAGTTTATATGTTTGGATAGCTAAAAACGGAACTGATATAGCATACACAAATAGTATATTTGGAGTAGCTAATAACGGATATTCCGTACCTGCTTGTAATATATTATTGCCAATTGAATCTGGTAGTTATATTCAATTGAGATACGCTACTGAAGATACTAATTTACAATTGGCAACTGTTAGTAGTTCATTGAGTGTTGTTAGACCTATTGCACCTGCTATTATAGCAACTATAACACAAGTGGCATAATATGAGAGAATATAATGTTATCTTAAAAAAAGATATTAATTACGATGAGTTTTGGAATGATATGGAAAGTGACACTGATGGTGGTAAGTTATATATTCCAAATCGTAGAGTAGAATTTACAAACGAAAGACCTGCATCTCTTCGTCAATGTTGGTATTTACTAACAGATGAAGAAGCAGAAATTTTAAGACAAGATGATAGAGTGTTGGGTGTAGAAATTCCACCTGAGCATAGAACAGATATTATATTAGAACCAAGAGCAACCCAATTTTCAGATTTTACCAAAACATCTTCTGATAGTGGAGTTTTTGTAAATTGGGGATTAGTAAGAACCAATAGTTTAACTAACAACTATGGGACAGGTACAACAATTTCTGAAAAGTATAATTACACTTTAACAGGAAAGGGAGTTGATATTGTAATTCAAGATAGTGGTATTCAAGTTGACCATCCAGAATTTCAAGATGAATTTGGAAATAGTAGAGTTCAACAAATAAATTGGTCAACTGAAAGTGGAGTATCATTCACACAAAATGCAAATCATTATAGGGATTACGATGGACATGGTACTCACGTAGCAGGTATCGCTGCTGGTAAAACATATGGTTGGGCAAAAAATGCAAGAATTTATGCAGTTAAACTTAATGGATTAGAAGGTAGTGGTGATAGTGGAACTGGTATATCTATTACATATGCCTTTGATTGTATAAAAGGGTGGCATAATAATAAACCAATAGACCCAAAAACGGGAGCAAAAAGACCAACTGTAGTTAATATGAGTTGGGGATATCTTACTTATCTTGGTACAATAACATCTCTAAATTATAGAGGTACAACATATACGGGTACATCAATAGATACAACAACTGAACTTGCAAATAATTATGGACTTGTTACGGCTGGAAGTGGAGTTGCAAACGTAAGAATTCCATCGGTTGATACTGATATTCAAGAAATGATAGATGCTGGTATTGTTATTTGTGTTGCTGCTGGAAATCGTTCTCATAAAATAGATGTTAGTGGTGGTGTTGATTATGATAACTATTACAATGATGGTGATGTTAATTACTATCATAGAGGTTCATCTCCATATGATAATGAAGCTTTGATGGTGGGAAATATGGATAGTACATCAAATAGTTCTACGTTAGACCAAAAAGCAACTTCTTCAGAAACAGGACCTGGAGTGGATATATATGCACCTGGCACCAATATTATGAGTTGTACATCAAATACAAATAGATGGGGTAGTGGTTCACAAAATTATTATCTAAATTCATCTTATAAGCAAACAAATATAAGCGGTACTTCAATGGCATCCCCACAAGTTGCTGGTGTTGCTGCATTATTATTAGAAGCAAACCCAAAAATGACACCTGCACAGATAAAATCAGCTATTTTGAACAATGCTGGTACAGTTTTATATTCAACTGGTAATAATAATGATTGGACTAATAATAGAAGTATAAAGGGTGGTTCTGCAAAAATACTATATAATAAGTTTAATTCACCAACAACCCTTACAGTTGGTGGTGTTGTAATGAGTGGAATTTCATTCCAAAATAGATAATTTTTTATCGTTTTCTTCTTTTACTTTATATTTATATATACAAATATATTTTCCAATTTGATTTGGAAAATTGAATAAAAAATGTTATATTTGTATCTATGATAAATGTTACTTATGCAATTACAGTTTGTAATGAATTGGAAGAAATTACAAACCTTATTAATTTTTTACATCCAAGAATTAAATCGGATGATGAAATATTAATACAATATGATTCGGATTCAGTCACTTCTCAAGTAAAAGATTACCTTTTAATACTTAATCAATTACATAAAAATATTAAAGTGGTAGCTTTTCCACTTAGTAAAGATTTTGCTTCCTATAAAAATAATCTAAAAAAACATTCAGACGGTATTTTTATATTTCAAATAGATGCGGATGAAATTCCATCGGAGTATCTAATTGAAAATATACACGATTTTTTGGAAGCTAACAAAGATGTAGACCTTTTCTTTGTACCTCGTATTAATACTGTAAATGGTTTAACATCCGAGCACATTAAAAAATGGGGCTGGAAAGTAAATGAAAACGGATGGGTTAATTTTCCTGATTATCAAACACGTCTTTATAGAAGAACATCTGAAATAGAATGGCAAGGTAAAGTTCACGAAAGAATAGTTGGATACAATACTCTTTCAGTTCTTCCACAAGAAGAAATATATTGTTTATATCATCATAAGCAAATTGAAAGACAAGAAAAACAAAACGAATTATATAATACTATATGAAAATAGCATTCCTTACCGAAATGCCATTTATAGGCAAAGTACCATCCAATCATCCAAATATGAGAACGGAATTTGCTTGGATGCATGCTTTAGATGCTGACCATTATAATCTCCATTTATTTGGTTCTGATAAAAATTTGACAGGATATGACCATATCTTCATTATATTTCCAAAAGGTAAAACATTTTTGAGTTCCGAAGGTAGTAAATTAGTAGAAGGAGTAAATCCAGTTTCAGAATTACTCCGTCAACCAATAGTTGAAAAATTAAAAGAAAGAGGTAATAAAAAAATACATTATGTGCAAGAAGGACCTCATTGGTGGTGGAATGATTATGAAATAGCAGACCAAATTTATTTTTTTAATTTCTTACAAAGTTGTGATTCTATTTTTACACATAATTCTGCTGATGTAAATTATTACAAAGGTTTTTTTCCTGATAAAGAAGTTAGACCTATCTTTACCCTAATGATTGATACACTTATTAAAGATATAGTTCCTACAAAAGAAGATAAAGTGATTATAGGTGGTAACTTTGCAAGATGGTATGGTGGCTTTGAATCTTATATGGTTGCTTCACAATTTGAACTCCCTATTTGGGGACAAGAATCCCATGCTAAAAGAAATCAAGAAAGTATGTTAGAAAACTTAACACATTTTCCAAGATTAATATGGGTTGATTGGATGAAAAATATTTCAACATTCAAATATGCAGTTCATATGATGCCAACGGTAGCAGCAGGAACATTCGCTCTTAATTGTGCATACTTTGGAATACCTTGTATTGGTAACAATAAAGTAGATACACAACAATATTGTCACCCAGCACTTTCAGTTGATGTAGAAGATATTGATTCTGCAAGAAGATTAGCAAAAGCATTAAAAGATCCTGTTTTTTATAAAAGATGTAGTGATTTGGCTAAAGAACAATATCACAATCTATATTCGCAAGAAGTTTGGACAAATAGAATGAAAAATTACTTAGAATGATAAGTGTTATATTAAACGGTTACAAAAGAGCAGAGAATCTAAATGAACAACTAGAAGCTCTAAAAAATCAATCAGTTCAGCCGGATGAAATACTTTTTTGGTATAACAATCCCGGTGATAATGACCTAATTAATTACGATATAGGAACTGAAATAGCGGGTGCATATTGTAATTATAACTTTGGTGTATGGGCACGATTTGCGTTCGCATTTATGGCTAGAAATCCGTATGTGTGTATTTTTGATGACGATACAATACCTGGCCGTAGATGGTTAGAGAATTGTATGGAAACAATGAAAACAAACGAAGGACTTTTGGGCACGGTTGGATTACTTTATCCTGTCCCATTACCACCACAACATTCATCTTATTACGAACACTACTTACGTTTTGGATGGCCTGAAACTGGTAACAACGATAAGACCGTTCAAGTTGATTTGGTTGGGCATAGCTGGTTCTTTAAGAAAGAATGGTTATCACATATGTGGAGAGAACAACCTGACCCAAAGTATAATACTTGTGGTGAAGATATGCATTTCTCTTATATGTTACAAAAGTATGCTGGAATAAAAACATTTGTACCACCACATCCTCGTTCAGATATGGAACTATGGGGAAGTATTAAAGGTGGAACTTATGGTGGTGATGCTAACTCACTTTGGGAAAGCAATCAAAGAAGTGTAGAAGGAGTTCCTTTCAAAGAATTAATGAATCAGTATTTTAGAGAACAAAGATTAAAAGGTTGGAAATTAGTAAATGAGTAAAGAATATCCGATATTAATATGTTTTGGTACTAGACCTGAATGGTTAAAGGTAAAACCTTTGATTGATATACTACCAAAAACACATTATAAAACATTATTTACAGGTCAGCATGAAGATTTATTAAAAGATGTTCCTGTTAATTTTAGAGTTGATATACAAAATAGTTTTCGTCATACTAGATTAGATTCTATTATGATAGGTTGTATGGAATATTTTCCAAATTACAACTTCAGCGGTGTGTTGGTGCAAGGTGATACAGCCTCCGCTTTTGCCTGTGCGCTAGCAGCGTTTCATAGAGGAATAAAGGTTATCTATTTAGAAGCGGGACTCCGCAGTTACGATTTAGAAAATCCTTACCCCGAGGAAGGTTACAGACAAATGATAGCGCGATTAGCAGATATTAACTTTGCACCAACACAACTTTCCGCTGAGAACTTAGATGCGGAAAGAGTAAAAGGTGATATTCATATAGTTGGAAACACTGTATTGGATAACCTTACCAAATATGACAAAGGTAGTTATGGTGATACTATCTTAGTCACAATGCACCGCAGAGAAAATCATCATTGGATGGATGAATGGTTTATAGAAATTAATGAATTAGCTATTGATTATCCTCAATACAAATTCATATTACCAATTCATCCAAATCCAAACGTTCAGAAACATAAGGGTTTACTGGCAAATATTAGTGTTGTAGACCCTTTGACGCATGATGAAACAATTAATATTTTGAAAGATTGTAAGTTGGTAATAACCGATAGTGGTGGATTGCAAGAAGAGGGTTCATTCTTTAATAAAAAAGTAATTGTTTGTAGAAAAACAACTGAAAGACCCGAAGGTATAAAAACGGGTCACTTATATATGTGTGAAGAACCAAAAAAACTTAAAGAATTATTTGGTAAGTTAGAAAATAATTCTTACATTTGTAAACCATGCCCATACGGAGATGGTAAATCAGCGGAAAAGATTAAAAAAATATTAGATGAAGAACTTTAGACAACACTTTTCTAAGTTTACCGAAATGATTCGTAATGATGAACATTTTGGATTCGCTCGTTATTCAGATGGGGAGTTATATATTCTTCAAAATAAAGAATTAGTATTAGATAAGGGATTGATTCAAATTGGTGACAAAAAGCAAGGTGGCATTTATCAACCAGCAGATTTCAAACACTTTGACCCAAAGCAACATAGTGAATCATACAATAGATTGATTGAAGCATATAAACACCGTCAATCAAACTATTACAAAGGTATTAGTTGTAAATGTTGCGTTGGTGAAAAAGATTTCCAATGGCAATTAGATTTGCATGGTGGTGATGATGAAAGTTTGACATGGGCAAACCTTTGGGTTAATGGTAATTACCCACTATTCATTACGCATACACTTCCAATACTTTATAGTAAAGATTGTGTGTTTGTTGGGCATAAAGATGCTAGTATTGATAAACTCCCTTTTGTGGTAAAAGATTTTAGAGTTGGATATAACGCATTTGTAAACGATTATGATAAAATTGACATTATTAGACAATGGATTAAAGAGAATAACATCAAAAATCATGTGTTCTTATTCTCAGCTTCTACATTCACCAATTTGGCAGTGTATGAATTATTCAGAGATTTTCCCGATAATTCCTATATTGATATTGGAACGTGTCTTACTCCGATGATGAACATGCCAACCCATAGAGGTTACTTAGAGGCATTTTGGGGATATAGAGGTGGACCGGATATTCAAAAAATATGTGTATGGTAATAGTAGAATGTACAAAAGAGTATTGGGAGTTTGTTAGAAAACTTCGAATGGATGCTAGAGTGATTGATGGATTTTTACAAACACAACCAATTACCGAAGAACAGCAGATAAAGTATATGACAGATAATTCACAACATTATCGTATTGCTTTATTAGATGGTAAGCCTGCAGGATATGTGGGTGTGATTGAAGATGATATCAGAGTATGTACACATCCTGATTTTTTCGGAATGGGAGTTGGTAAGTTTATGATAAAATCAGCTATGGCTATATGGCCAACCGCATACGCTAAAGTAAAGCATGGTAATATTGCTAGTGATAAGTTATTCCTTAGTTGTGGATTCGAAGTTAGTGGTAGAGATGATAACTTTACATACTATAAATTCAAAAACAAAATGGTAAGCTTAAAAAGTTCAATAACCGCAAAAGGAAAATATGTTTCTAAAATCCTACACTTTGTTGGTGGAGAAAAAAGAACATTTAATGGAGTAGATACTGATTCAATAAAGCAAGGTCAGTTTACAAAGTTTGAAACAAAAGATGGTAGACTTGTTATGGTAAATGATAAGAATATCCTATGTATTGAAATTATAAAAGAACAAAATTAAACGTTATGATAAAATTACACAATCCATACAAAATCGTAAAGATGTTTGAAGAAGAAGTAGCTGAGTACACTGGTGCTCCTTATGCTATTTCAATTGATAGTTGTACAAACGCACTATTCCTTATTTGTAAGTACTTGGAAGTTAAAGAGGTAACCATACCATCTAAAACTTACCTATCAGTACCACAATCAATTATCCATGCCGGTGGTGAAGTTATCTTTGACAAAAGACCTGAAACAAATCATTGGGTAGGTGCATATCAATTGAAACCATATCCAATTTGGGATGCTGCTAAAAGATTTACGCAAGGTATGTATCAACCTGGAACTTATATGGGATTATCATTCCATATTAAAAAGTTACTTCCAATTTGGAAAGGTGGTATGATTCTTACCGATGATGCTAAAGCAGCTGAGTGGTTTAAGAGAGCAAGATACGAAGGTAGAAGTGAGAAGTATTATAAAGATGATGATATTGAGTTTTTGGGGTGGAATATGTATATGACTCCTCAGCAAGCAGCACATGGATTGGCAATGATGCAAAACCTACCTTTACATAATTCAGACCAAGGTGAGTTGAATGGTTATAGAGATTTAACTGAATTCACTGTGTTCAAAAATAATAAAGTTATTGAATAATGAATGCTGGTATGCTAATTAGTAAAAACCAACCAAATAATTGGTTTGAAACTATTACCAAAGAATGTGAGAGAGAATATAATCCAATTCGTTTCATAAATATATCACCAAATGAAGTTGTAATAGATTTGGGGTGTAATGTTGGGGGATTTACTCAAGCATTTAAGCATAAATTCAAAAAAATACTAGCAATTGATGCATCATCTTATAACGTTAGAGAGTATAGTAAAAGACATAAGCATATGGTATTACATAATGCAGCTTTTTCTAAAGATAATGAAATTGTAAAATTAAAAAAATATATGGGTGATGGTGAAGATGATACTAATTCTGGTAATTTTTCTATAACTAATTTTACATCTGGTGGTAAGCATGGGGTTATCGGTTCTGAATATGAAGAAGTAGAAACTATAAGTTTAGAAACTATTATTGATATGGTTGGTGGACGAGTAGGCTTGTTAAAAATTGATATTGAAGGCTCAGAATTTGATGTACTATATAAAAAAGATTTAACTAAAATAAATTTCATAATAGGAGAATTTCATAATTTTTTAGGAAAAAAAATACAAAATAAATTATTTAATTGGATTTCAAAAACTCATAATGAAGTTTATTCTATGGGAGATGGTATTAACTCTCACTTTATAAAAATGTGGAAACGAAAATAATATGAAAATAGCTTTATGTTTACATGGAATGTTTGATTCTCCGATGGATACCACATCAACTGGGTTGGATGGTAGAGAATATATTCAAAAGCACATTTTAGATAAAGGTGATGTTGATATATTCATTCATAGTTGGGATTTAGAAAAGCAAGGCTTAATTGAAGCAATATATCAACCAAAGAAATCAGTATTTGAACCACAAAAAGATTTTAGTAGTTTAATTGAAAAAAGAGGATTAGATAAATTGCAAGGATGTCCAAGACCACCACAATCCGTACTATCACATTTGTATAGTGTTAATGAGGTTATGAAAATGCCACACCAACAAACTGGTGTTAAGTATGATATAATAATTAAGGCCAGATTTGATTTGGGAAGAATAAATAGAAATACATCAGGACCAGGTTTAGGAAATCCATATCCGGTTCAATGTATTAATTTCCAAACTGATATTCAGAATGATAAAATTTATATGGCTAATTGGAATCATTTTAATATGGGACCTGCTGATATGTGGTTTTATGGCTCACCATCTGTAATGGTAGAATTTAATACTCTATATAATGATTTGGAAAATCAAATGTTTATAGATTCGGAATTTCATAAATTTGCAAAAGAGATAGAAGGTAACGAAGGTGACCTTTCAAACGCTATTGCATTTTATAAATGGTGGATGATTAGAAATGAACTTTGGAATAATAGAATAAATTTAGATACAATATGGGAATAGAATTACCGATAGTTGTTTATACACATACTGATATGAAAGATATTTGGCCAATGTTTTTTGGTCAATTCAAAAAATACATAAGTAATACAAAAATTTATGTTGCTGTAAATCAAAATAATAATTCGATACCATCTGATTATATACAAATTGTATATGATGATACGAAGCAATATACTGATAGGTGGAAACATATATTAACAAATGTAAAAGAAGATATTATATTATTTTTACATGAAGATATGATATTATTTGATAAACCTGATTTTTCTTTAATTAAAAAATATTATAATATTGTATTAGATGGAAAAGCTGAGAGTATAAAACTTATTTTTGCTGGTGATAAATTTATTAATTCACCAATTGATAATACTTTAGTTATAAACGAATATGCAAAAATATCAATTCAACCAACTATAATAAATAAAAATGTATTTTTAGATGTATTGAATTCTGTAGAACCAACATCTATTTGGAATTTTGAACAGAATGTACAATTTAGAGAAAACAATTTTATGGTAAGAATTGGTAATGAGAAAAAAAGAGGAATATATCACTACGATAGTTTAGTATTCCCATACACAGCAACTGCGATTAATAAAGGTAAGTGGAATTATAATGAATACCAAAAAGAATTAGACCAGTTGTTTACTGAATATGAAATAAACCCATTTGAAAGAGGAATATCATGATAAAATTAATTATTTTTGACTTAGATGGTGTATTAGTTGAAGCAAAGGAAATACACTATAATACCCTAAACCAAGCTCTTAGAGAAATTGGTAATGAATATGTTATTACGGAAGCGGAACATCTTTCAACTTATGATGGATTAAAAACAAATCAAAAGTTGGATATGCTTACTAAAGCAAAAGGATTACCAAAAGATGTACATGAGCAGGTTTGGAATAGAAAACAACACTTAACGATTGAAGCAATATCGCAATTACAAACTAATCACGTATTAGTTTCGGTATTCAAAGAATTAAGAGATAGAGGATATCAATTGGCATGTTGTTCAAACTCAATTAGAAGGTCTGTATTGGTTATGTTATCAAAAATAGGACTTATTGAGTATATGGATTTAATCATCTCTAATGAGGATGTAAAGAACTCTAAACCACATCCTGAGATGTATTGGAAGGCTATATCTATGATGGGTGTACTACCTGAACAAACTTTAATTGTGGAAGATTCTCCGCATGGTTTACTTGCAGCAAGTAGAAGTAGGGCAAGTGTACTTAGGGTAGATAATCCGCATGATTTGACGATACAAAAATTAGAAACTAAATTAAAAGAAAAGAAAGTTATGAGTAAACCAAAATGGCAAGGTGGTAAGATGAATGTTCTTATTCCAATGGCTGGAGCTGGAAGTAGATTTGCACAAGCGGGTTATACGTTTCCAAAACCACTAATTGATGTGGAAGGAAAACCAATGATTCAGGTTGTTGTTGATAATCTAAACATAGATGCTACATTTATTTATGTAGTTCAGAAATCACATAGAGAAAAATATAATTTAGATACTTTATTAAATCTAATCACTCCTAATTGTAAGATTGTAGAAGTTGATGGTTTGACTGAAGGTGCGGCTTGCACAACTCTATTAGCAAAAGAATATATTGATTCAGACGCACCATTATTGATGGCAAACTCTGACCAATTCCTTGAGTGGGATAGTAATGAGTTTATGTATAAGATGATTGAACAAAAAGTAGATGGTGGTATTCTATCATTTCATTCTACACATCCTAAATGGTCATTCGCTAAAGTGGATGAATATGGATATGTTACAGAAGTAGCAGAAAAGAATCCAATTTCAGATATAGCAACTGTTGGTGTGTATTATTGGGCTAAAGGTTCTGATTATGTAAGGTATGCAGAACAAATGATTCAAAAAAATATTAGAGTAAATAATGAATTTTATGTATGTCCTGTTTACAATGAAGGTATAATAGATGGTAAGAAATTCAAAACATTTAATATTGAAAAAATGTGGGGATTGGGAACGCCTGAGGACTTAAAATATTATTTAGAAAATTATAATAAATAATGACAAAATATCAACCAATAACATTTATTATACCTTGTAGAAACAACTTAAAGTATCTTAAACAAGCCTTAGAGAGTATTGAACGATATTATGATGATTATCATAATGTAGTAATATTAGATGATGCATCAACCGATGATACGTGGGGTTGGTTACATCAATATAAAGCTAGTAAAAATAATGTTATCATTTATAGAAATGAAGGACCTGAAAGAGTCGGGCATACTGTATTATATGATATAGGTATTAAGCTAGCGCAAACTAATATTGTTTCTATATTACATTCAGATATGGTTGTAACTCAAAACTATGTTCATAATATGTTGAAACATCTGAAACCACTAACAGTAGTTTCTGCAACAAGAGTTGAACCGCCATTACATCCACCTGGTCCTGAAAAGTATGTACAAAACTTTGGAATGGAGCCTGAAGAATTTGATTTGAGGGCATTTGAAAAGTTTGTATATGAAACTGAATATATAAAACAAGATGAAACTACAAATGGTATCTTTGCACCTTGGATGGTCTATAAAGAAGATTTTGTATCAATTGGTGGACATGATAAATTATTTGCACCTATGGAATTGGAAGATTCTGATTTGTTCAATCGTTTCCATTTACAACAATATAAATTAATTCAGAGCAGAGATGCATTTGTATATCATATGACTTGTAGAGGTTCTCGTTTCAAAGACGGATTAAAAATTGAAAGGATAATTGATTTGCCTGATGGTACAAAATGGTATAAACCTGAAGATTCGGTAGAGTACACATTACTAAGACAAAACAAATTCAAAGAGTGGTGGAGAAAATGGCATACTGATGTATTGCACGATGACCTTATGATGCCAATTGTAGGTAATCGTTATGATACAACATTCGTAGTACACAATTGTAATCAACAACTATTAAAAGTTTTAGAACCTTGGTGTGATAGAATTTATGTAGATTGTGAATATAAAGAATTTGCACAACATGAGCAAACTGAATCTATGTTTGATTTAACTAATAAATTTTATTCTATTGGTGATGAAATGAGAGGTGATATACAAATACTTTTTGATGGTTCTAAAATAACACCAGAACATTTTCAAACATTTATAAAAAATATTCCATTCATAATTCAGCAAACTGACCAATTAGGTAGCTTTAATTGGGATATATTTCAAATTCACATATTTAGTTTGCAAACAGCAGATATGGTCCCACCATTTTTCAAAAATATATTTTAATGATTAAAAAGAGAACACTAATTTGCATACATGTTATGCCATCTGAAATTGAAATGTTTGAGAGATTGATGATTCAATTTCATAGAGCATTTAGCTATCTAAATGAAAATGATGATGTAACATTAAAAGTTACCTTAAACTTAAATCCTGAATTAACAGATTGGAAAAATAGTGAATTAAAACAAGGTTATTTTGTAAGCCGTTTTGGTATTCTTTTTAATAAATTAAAAAATATAAATGAAGTAATATTGGATACTTCTTGTTGGGGAACTACTCAACAAAAAAGAGAATCTATACAATTAGATTATGACCAATTTATATTTTGTGATACTGATATTCTTTTCCACGAACATATGCTACGTTATCAATTAGATATATCATATCAATTAGATGGTATGTATATAATTTCACCATCTCTTGCTAAATGGTGGGATGATAGTTGGGATGTATTATGTCATTCTGATTATAAAGATAAAGAATATGGATATGGTATGACCGAAGAATGTGCTAAAAATGCATACAAACAAGAAATAAAAGAAATTAATGTTAGACAAATACCAACTATAAAATTTGGATGTGGTATGCATACTTTGTATTCTAAATCATTTTGGAAATTAGTTGGTATACCTGATTCATTTGGTGGATATGGGCCCGAAGATACATTCGCTATGAATACAGCTAAAGTAGCAATAAAACTTGGACAGGATATAAAACAATTCGTTATGGATGGTGTTTATATAACAGAAGATTATGTAAATAGAACCCCATCATTTGATGATAAACTAACTAAAATAGATAAAAAAACTGAATTTTACGAAAAAGCTAAAACATTTTATGATTTAGAGGGTAAAAAAATGGTTGAAAAATTGGTACATTTACAATCTAATCCATAAATCTAATATTTATAAACGTAAAATTAGATTAAATGGAATCAGTCAAAGAAAAAATTCGTTCTATTATAAGAGAAAATTTCATAAAAGAAATGGGTAAAAATGATTTACACCTTCAAGCTATTATGAAATACTATGATAAAGGTACACCTTCAACCAAAAAGCAAGTAGCAATTGTAGTTTCTGGTAGTAAAACTGCAAATAGAGGTATGATTCTAAATGACCTTATGGATATGGATTACCATGAAATACTTGATGTTGAGAAGAAATTAAAGTATGTAAAAGAATACTTTGATAAGAAGGGAAATGAAAGAGTTGCGGCAGCGTTACCTCAAACCGAAGAAGAACCACAAAAAGAAATCTAAATATGGATAACATATATTCAGTATTAATAACAGCGTTTACGGTATTAGGTAGTGCAGCGGCATTTCGTTTTTATGAGAAGAAATCAATGAGAAAGGAAAGAGATGAGGAATTTATCAGACACGATTGTAGAGATAGAATTTCTAAATTAGAAGCCCTTTTAGTAGCATCATCAAAAGAGAAAGATGAAATGCGTAAAATGATTATAGATATGACAGCAAAAGTTGCAGAATTAACTGTAAAAGTTGAATTTCTAACTAAAGAAAATGATAAATTGGAAAAAGCACTTCCAAAAGCAAAAAGACAATTGAACGGATAATATGCCAATATCAAGAGCTCTATTTACTGAAGATAAAAAATTAAGAATATTTGATTTTGATGATACGCTTGTCAAAACAACTTCTTTTATTTATGTAACTCACAAAGACGGAAAGAAATCAAAATTAACACCAGGTCAATATGCAGTTTACAAAGAAAGACCAGGTGATGTGTTTGATTATACCGATTTTCAAAAAGTTTCAAATCCACAAATTATAAAAGGGTATTTTGAATTATTAAAAAGAATGGCAGCAGCTGATAGTGGTAGAACAATTTATATTCTAACTGCACGTTCAGTCTATAAGCCTGTTTATGATTTTATCAAGGATAGTGGTATTAGAAACGTAATGGTAGTTGCTTTGGGAGATGCTAATCCCGAAAAGAAAGCAGATTGGATAGAAGCAAAAGTAAGAGATGAGGGATATGATGACGTTTTCTTTGTAGATGATTCTATTAAAAATGTGGAAGCTGTTAGAAAAAGACTTAAAGCTTATCCAAAAGTAAAACAAAAAATACAACACATAAAACATTCATAATATATGGGACCATCAATCGTTATAGTTGATTGTACAAAGCAAGATATTAACAAAGCTCTTAAAGAATTCAAAAGAAAGGTTATCAAATCAGGTCATATTTTTGATTTGAGAAATAGAAAAGAATATACAAAACCATCGGTAGCAAAAAGAGAGCAGGAACAAAAAGCAATAAGAAAGCAGCAAAGAGAAGTTATATTGGACAAAATAGCAAGTGGAAAATTACCACAATCCGCACTTCGTACTAAAAAGAAAAAATCAGATAATTTGTAATCAATATACTTATCTAAAAGAAAGTTATGATATATTGGTTTACAGGTCAGCCTGGTTCAGGCAAAACAATACAAGCAACTAAACTTAAAGAATTTCTTCAAACGGAAAAACGTAATTGGAGAAAGGATGTATTTCATATAGACGGTGATGATTTAAGAGAGTTGACACTTAACAAAGATTATTCAGAAGCAGGTAGGGTGCAAAATATTAAGAACGCACAATTACTTGCTTTTTTCTTAAACGCCAAAGGATGTGATGTTGTTGTATCTTTGGTATCACCATATAGACAATTGAGAGAAGAATTTAAGAATGAATGTGGTGAAAATATTGTTGAAATATATGTACACACAAATCGTAAAAGACAAAGAGAGCAATTCAAAGTAGAAGGATATGAGGAACCCGAAGTAAATTTTTTTGATATGGATACAACATCAGATAACCCAGTTCAATCTTTTACTAAATTAATTCATTACCTTAAAAATGTTGAAAAAATATGAATAAAATAGAAGAAATATTTAGAGCATGGGGTATAATGTTTAATCCAAATGATGCACAATCTGAATTGGCCGGTAAAAGAATGGAGATATGTGATAGTTGTGATTCCAAAAGAACATCACCAATTATCCATTGTGGAGAGTGTGGATGTGCATTAAAAGCTAAAGTATATTCACCAAAGATAGGAGCTTGCCCAAGAGGTAAGTGGATTGCAGTTGAGATGGAGTGGGAAAATAAAAGAAACAAAGAAAGATATAATCAAATTAAATAGTTATGAAAAAATACGCATTATTCATTGGAAGATGGCAAACTTGGCACGCAGGACACGAATGGTTAATTAGACAACAATTGGATAAAGGAAATAATTGTTGGGTAGCAATTAGAGATGTGGAAGTTAATGAAGGAAATCCAAAAACAGCACATCAAGTACTAATGGATTTATCAAAGGAAAAATTCTTCGTTGAAAATTCGGATAAAATTCTAATTAGTATTATTCCTGATATTGAAAGTGTAAACTATGGTAGAGGTGTTGGATATGAAGTTATTTATCATCAACCACCCGCAGATGTGGAATCAATTAGCGGTACTGCAATCAGAAAAGGTTATATGGATACTAATGGTGATATAGTAATGTATAGTATAGATAACGATGCCATTAGTTAAAAGACACATAGCTAAAAGTATAACATATAGAATAGTTGGTACGCTAACAACTATTGCATTAACTGTTGCTGCTGGTTTACCAATTAAATGGGCAGGTATGGTTGGTGCCGCAGAATTAATACTAAAACCAATTATTTATTTCTTTCACGAAAGATTTTGGTACAAATATATAAAATTTGGTTTGAAAAAAGAAAATTGATATACTTATATTAAGAAACAATATTAGTCTATCAAAATAGTTATGGAAGAACAAAAAGAATTTAAGGAATTTTCAAACTTTGACCCAACTAAAGACCTTTCATTAGCCCCACAAAGGAGGACTAAGAGAGGATTGGGTGCAAGACCTTTATTAGAATCTGAAATAAAGGATATACAAAAGAAAGCCCGTTCAGCAGCTGAAGCAGCTAAATTGCTTGGTGTATCATACAACACCTATAAAAAATACGCAAGAGAATATAAGATATTTGAGGACCTTAAAAATCCACATGGTATAGGAATTCGTAAGGGTACTCAAACTAATCATGGATATCATGCATTAGATGATATTATAGCAGGTAAGTTTCCTAACTATCCAATTTGGAAACTAAAAAAAAGATTACTTCTTAGTGGATATCTAGAAGAAAAATGCTGTAATTGTGGATTTCAAGAAAGAAGGGTTACTGACCATAGAGTTCCACTTGTTTTGGACTTTTTAGATGGTAATAAGAAAAATCATAACTACGATAATTTGCGTATGCTATGCTTTAATTGTTCATTCCTAATCAATGGAAACCTTACGGGTCCTAGAAAAGAATATGAATATTAATTTGGTAGATTTGGAAAAAAGTATTATATTTGTGTAAACTAAAATTTTATAATTATGGCAAAGTATTTTGAAGTTACAGTGACCGTTCAACACGAAGTAGATGGTGGTAAGGGCGGTACAAAAATTAAGAAAGTAAGAGAATCATATTTGGTAGATGCTATGACCGTTACGGAAGCAGAAGCTAGAGTGGTTAAAGAATTTGAAAAAGCAGGTGTAAATTTAGATTATGAAGTATCAGCTGCTAAAGAATCAAAAATCCTACAAGTTATTAACTAATGGCTTTTGAAACTAAAATAGAAGAAATTAAAGAAGTGGTATTAAAGAGAGTTCCACCTGGTGATAGATGGTCGCCCGTTGGTTCTCCTAATACCATTTTAGAGTCTTTGACTGATGGGTTGGAATATCATTTCCAACAAACAGGTCAGACTGAATTCTTTCTATCGGCTCGTAAAGGGACGGTGGAAGTCATCTATAAAGAGGAAGTAAAGGTAGAAAAACCTGTAAAAAGATACTCCCTTTATGATGAAGATTAACATAGGTTTACAAAAAAACGATATATTTATAGGTAAACCTTAAAACTAAAATTTATGGCAACATTTGTAATCATTTTGGGTCTATTAGCAATCGCAGCTGGAGTAGTATATGTATCTATGAAGTCTGGTAAGATTGAAGACAAAAACAACAACAACATTCCTGACGTAATCGAAGAAAAAGTAGAAGAAGTTAAGGAAGTTGCAGCTAAAGTAAAGAAAGCAGCTAAAAAAGCTGAAGCAGTTGCAAAAACTATCGTTGTTGAAAAGAAAGCTAAGAAACCAGCAGCAAAGAAGACTAAGTAATTAATGAAAACTCTACTAGCTGAGCTATCTACCATTCAAAAAGAACTTAAAGAAATCAGAACCAAAATCTTCGCTGAGGTAATAACTGAAGGTGTGGATGATCCTGGTATTCTTAAATGTGTCTTTTTGGCTGGTGGACCTGGTAGTGGTAAATCCTATGTAGCAAATGAAATATTTGGCGTAGGTAAAGGAGATTTGGCATCCGTTTCGGCTGGTGGGTTGAAGATAATTAATTCAGATACCGCATTTCAGCAGGCATTAAAAAGAAATGGAATTAATCCTAAAGATTTAGCAGATATAGAAAAGAGTGACCCTAACTTTTGGGCTTTTATAGCCGGAGAAACAGGAGACTCAATTCGTAATCGTGCTAAAGAAATAACCAAAAAACAACAGGCGTTTTACGAAGCTGGAAGATTGGGAATGATAATTGACGGAACCGGAGATGAAGTTCTCAAAATTCGTAACAAAAAAGACCATGCTGAAAAGCTAGGTTACGATTGTTATATGGTATTTGTAAACACATCGTTGGAAGTTGCATTAAGAAGAAATGCTGAAAGAAGCAGAAGTTTACCCGAATCATTGGTAAAAGATGTTTGGAAAAAATGCCAAGAGAATATGGGTAAGTTTCAGGGTATGTTTGGTACTAACTTCGTAATAGTAGATAATACCGAATATCAACCTGTACACACTTCGGTTCAGAAGCAAGTAGATGCATTTTTAAGAAAACCAATAGAAAACCCAATCGGAAAGAAATGGGTATTGGGAGCAAGAACACTTAAAAAGCATCTCAAATAGGTTACGTTCACTTTTACATTAAAAAGTAACGTTAAATGGCAAAAGGTAAATCTGGTGGTTCAATTCAAAAGGTAACTTTTGGAAAGAGAAAAGGTGGTAAGGCTAAAAAATCTTACAACAAACACGATAAAAAAGAAAGAAACTACAGAGGGCAGGGCAGAGTATAAATCGTAATGTTATGAAGAACGATAAAGCTTATCTCAAAAAATTTGTGTATAAGGAAATTGATGAAGAAGAATTATACATAAAAGAGAAGGTTAATATAAAGAAGAAATTAAAACCCAAAAAGAAAGATTCTAAACCCGTAAAAGGTAAAAAGAATTTTTCAGAAGATTGGGATTAAAATATAGAGTTATGAATAAATGGTTATGGAGAGGGCTCGGCCTATTGTTTGTAGGTTGTGCTTACATCGGAGCTATTGTACCTGGCGTACCGATGACAACTTTTGTGGTACTAGCAGCATGGGCATTTGCAAAAAGTTCGCCCGCACTTAATAAATGGCTGCACGAACATCCAACATTTGGACCTCACTTAATAAGATGGGAAACTAAACGTATTTATCCAACAAGAGTAAAGTGGATAATGTTAGTTTGCTGTGTAGTGAGTTATACATTTTTATTGTTTACATTACATAAAATCGGAGCACTGATTGGAATAGCATTGTTTATGTTATTTTGGTTGGTATGGGCTTGGAGATTTCCAGGTTCAGAAGCGGAATATGAACGTAGAGTAAAGGCCGGTGAAAAAATCGGTTGGAGAAAATAATATAATGTATAGTTATAGTGATGAAAGATGTTACACTTATAATTCAAGGTAGAATAAGTTTAGATGCATTTAATTGGTGGGTAAATAATTACAAAAATTTACCTGTTATAATTTCTACTTGGGTTGATTGTGATATTAATTTTAGAGAAATTCCAAAAAACTTTACGATAATATTATCTCAGTATCCTGAAAATTATGGTGACCAAAATTTGAATTTACAATTAACATCAACGTTAGCTGCTTTAGAAAAAGTAAAAACAAAATATGCGATAAAAATTAGAGCAGATGAATATTGGTCTAATTTAGATTATGTTGTTAATACAATTAAAGGACAGCCAAATAAAATACATACATCTTCTGTTTTTTTTAGAGCTTGGCAATATGCAGAGTATCACATCTCAGACCATATGATTGCAGGAACTACGGAAAATATGTTATTAATGTTTAGAGAAACTAAATATAATTTTGATAATAATAAAATTAATAAATCAAAATGGAAACATGAAGATGGAAGTTTTTGGAAGTGGGGACACATACATGCGCCAGAAGAAAGATTAACTCGTTCTTATTTATATTCAAAAGAACCATTTAGGTATGAAAAAGTAGATGGTAGAATATTGATGAGTGAGCATTTTAATATATTAGACGCTGACTTACTACATCCTTATAAAATAAAAGCAAATATTTTTCAAAAAATATGGTATGATGGATTTATACCGGAAAGGAATTTTAGTATTTCAACTATTGAACAATTATTTTCAGATGACCCTTATAAAAGAAATGATGGAAGATGATATACATATCACATAGAGGAAACATAAACGGAAGAATAGAAGAATCGGAAAATAAACCAGAATACATTATAGATACCCTTTCAATGGGGTATGATGTGGAAATTGATGTTTGGTTTATAGATGGTGAATGGTGGTTAGGACATGATGAGCCACAATATCAAATTGATTTGGAATGGATTGATAAGAGAGCAAATAAACTTTGGGTTCATTGTAAGAATAAAGAGGCAATTGAATATTTTGTTGAAAACGAAGATGAATGTAAAGACATAAATTGGTTTTGGCATGAAAACGATATGTGTACATTAACATCCTATGGATACGTTTGGGCATATCCTGGTAAACAACCAATGAAGAAAAGTATAGCAGTTATGCCTGAAATTAATAATGATAGTATTTCTTATTGTATAGGTATTTGCTCCGATGTAATTGAAAAATATAAAAATGAAAGTAAGTAAATTAAAAGATTTTACAAAAGGATGGGTGGTTGGTAATTTTGAACCAACATTATTGCAAACTGAAGAATTTGAAGTTGCTGTAAAGTACTATAAAAAAGGTGAATATGAGAAAAAACATCTTCATAAATTAGCAACCGAAATAACTATTATTGTTAGTGGGCATGTTGAAATGAATGGATTGGAATATTTTTCTGGCGATATTATAACAATAGAAGCAAATGAAGCAACCGATTTCAAAGTTTTAGAAGATACGGTAACAACTGTAATAAAAACACCATCGGTAAAAGATGATAAATATTTAGTATGAAAATAGCTTTATGTTTTTCTGGACATTGTAGAGATTTGTTGGAAACTAAAAATTTTTGGACAGAACTTATTGAAAAATATAAGATGGATGTATATGCTTCTTTTTGGGATACTGAAAATCCTGAATTGGGTGATACTATAAAAAACTTTTTAAGAATATATACTCCGAAAAATTATGAAGTTGAATCATATGATGTATTTAAGAAAACAACACAAGAACTTTCTTCACTTCATATTAATTCACCAAATAATATTCCAAAAATATTCCAAGACACATCAAAGGCATTTGGACAATTATCAATGTATTATAAAGTTTGGAGAGCAAATACACTATCTAAAGAATTGGGTGTTGAATATGATATAGTAATTAGAGCAAGAATAGATACTTTGCTTGATGAAAATTTTGAAATAGTAAAAAATAATATGTTAAATATTCCAATGGGAATAAATAATTGCCCAGCGTTTCCAAATTCAGAAGGTATTAATGATTGTTTTGCATATGGTACACCTAAAATAATGGATTACTATTCATTTATATTTTTACAAATGATGGAATATCTAAAAGAAGGACATTACTTATTTCCACCAGAACATTTTTTAGCGGTTCATTTTTCTAAGGTTCGTATCGAAATAAGATATTTTCCAAATTATATGATGATAACAAGAGTATCAAAGGGAACTGAACACGAAATTTACAATAAATTTGTAAGCCCACCAACAGAAACTATAAGATGGAGTGATGATAGAACATTTTTACCTGACCCAAATTATACATTCAAAAAGGATTCTATAAAAGATGATTTTATCGTTTAATTCATTAATGATATATTTAATTGAAAATATAGCATTATGAGTATAGAAAACAAAATCAAAGACGTAATAGATATGTTAGAAGATGCTATTGCATTTGAAGATTGGAGAGTAGTTGAAAATGCAAGAAAAGAACTAACCTTTCTATTTGAAGAAATTGAATCATCATTTCCTATGGATGAATTTGATGATGAAGAAATAGATTAAATTATTGTTTTGGATAAAAAAAAATTATTAATAACGGGATACCCGTTTACAGGCACTACTATTCTTAAATCGAAAGTTGGAGAATGTAAAAATGTTTATGAAATTGTAAACGAAGGATTTGAAATTCGTAATTGGGATATACAATTTTCTGGTGATAAAGAATTTGTAGCAATTAAAACGCCTGTACTTCCACTAGAAATAAGAGTGCATGGACCTAATTTTTTAACAACAAATCCACCAAATTCTATTTATAAAGACTATTACATTATTTTCATTACAAGAAATCCTTGGAATGTTTTTTCTTCAATAATAAAAGCAGGATTTGACCCACTTGCACATATAACAAATCATCATTTGATTGAATACAATTTTACAATAAGTGAGTATTTAGTATCTGCAGAAATGTTTTTGGAAGCAAGTAAAATTAATAATAAAAAAATATTTTCTATAAGGTACGAAGATTTATTTATTGAGAACAACAAAAAAATAAAACATATCTTTGATGAGATAGGCCTTATTTATGATGAAATTATATTTCAAAATAAAAGTAAAAAGTACCAATTTAGAACAGATTTGAATTATAATGATGGTGATAAGCCAGAAGGATATAATTTAGGTGAAATGAGGACTTGGCAAATAAATCAACCTTTCCAAAATATGAATTCTTCTGATATTAATATACCAGATGAACTTAATAGACTATTAACAGAATCCCCTTTTGTAAGGGAATTGGGATATACTGACCCACGTATTAAATAAATCCATAATACATAACTTATTGATTTTCAATGACTTATAAAAAAGTTTGAAAAATCCATTGCCAATTCAAATATTTTTCGTATATTTGTATGTAATCAAAATTCGAAAACAAAACCCCTTAATATGAGTTGGTACACAGACTTTAAGACAGGTACAAAAGACCACATCGCTAAAGGTAGTGGTAAGAAATCCAAAGGTAAATCTTATTCTTATGGAGCATCCTCTTGGTGGATGGATGATTGGGATTATTCCCCAGCGGTTTATTCTTCATACTCTAAAAAAGAGATTGAAAGTAAAAACCTTTATAAGATGGCCGCACATCGTAGGGCTATCGCTAACTTCGTAAACATTGTAACAGGTCAAAACATACCTGTAAAGTTTTCAACCAAAGGTGATTCTTATACTGATGGTAAGACTGTAACTATTTCCGCTAAGATTGTTGAACCGAATGAGTTTGACCCAGCGGTAGGTTTGGCATTGCACGAAGGTTCACATATTAAACTTTCTGACTTCAATTTGCTAAGAGAATTGGAAGTGGCAATTCATCGTAAGATTGGTGGTGAGAAATACAAAGAGTTAGGTGAGTTGGCAACGGTTAAGAATATGACCGGTTGGATATATGTAGTAAAAGATATTCTTAACTATGTGGAAGATAGAAGGATTGATAACTTCATCTACAAATCGGCACCTGGTTATAGAGATTACTATCGTGCTATGTATGATAAGTACTTTAATGACCCTGCTATTGATAAGGGTATGAAATCGGATGAATTTACTGATGAGAGTTTTGAATCGTATATGTTCCGATTGATTAACTTACATTCAACATTCAGTAAACCAAACGCCCTTAAAGAGTTACCTACAATTGCTAATATCATTAAGTTGAATCAGATTAGTAGATTGAAGAATACCGATGAAGCACTTTCAGTTGCATTGGAAGTGTTTGAAGTTATTCTTAACGCTATTGACCCGATTGATAATTCAAAACAAAATGGTAATGGTAAAGGCCAGACCGGACAAGGTAGTGGAGCTGGTTCACCGCAAGCTGGTGAAGGTGAGCAAGAAGCAGGTGAAGATGATATTGATGTGGATATGAGTGGTGAAGGTGGTAGTGATGGTATGGGTAATGAAGGTGATGATGATAAAGATGGTGAAGGTGATGATGATAATGGTATCGCTGAAGATGGTAAGGGTGTGAAGGGTAAGATTAAGATTACTGCTGGTAAGGGTGATGGAAAGCCGGCTAAAGGTAAACTTTCTCAAAGACAGATTGATATTATTCGTAAGAAAATTGAGAAGCAAAAGGAATTCTTACGTGGACAGATTAAGAAAAGTAAAGTTACCCAATCAGAACAAAATCAATTGAGTAACATTGAACAAAGTGGTGCTGAATTGAAAGTTGTTGGACAAACTTATACAACCCGATATGGTGGAACTACAAAAGGTATTGAGTGTGTAGTAGTGAAGAAGATGACACGTTCTCTAATGGAGCAATCAAACTTCCCACTTACTTCTCAAAGATATTCATCTAAGCCGGAAGAAGATACACTTTATTCTCAATACGAAAATGAAGTAGCTGAAGGTATTCGTTTGGGTACATTGTTGGGCAAGAAGTTACAGGTTAGAGGTGAGAGTAGAGATACTATCTTTAATCGCCAATTGATTGGTAAGTTAGATAAGAGAATGGTATCGGCTTTGGGTTATGGTAATGAACACGTTTTCTTTACTAAGGAAACTGACCAGTTTAAGAAAGCTAACCTACACATTTCCGTAGATGCCTCTGGTTCTATGGGTGGTAGTAAATGGAAGAAAACAATGATGAACATTGTAGCATTGGCTAAAGCAGTGGATATGATTCCTAACCTTTCAATGCAGATTTCATTCAGAACTACAACTGACCAATTACCTTATGTGGTTATCGCTTATGATAGTAGAACTGATAAGTTTATCAAAGTGAAACAATTGTTCAAATACTTAACACCTGGTGGAACTACACCTGAGGGATTGTGTTTTGAGGCAATTATGAAAAATATGGTTGGTAGTACAACTGATATGGATAGTTACTTCCTAAACATTTCCGATGGTGAACCTTACTTCCACGGAAAGGATATGAGTTATAGTGGTGATTCTGCAGCATCTCATACATACAAAATGGTGAAGATGATTGAAGGTATGGGTATCCGTGTATTGAGTTACTTTGTAGCGGATGGTAATTATGGTGAAGAAAGTAGTTC
>Ga0315901_10002323_pt1 | contig 26288 bp, 24 predicted proteins | sample LakEriMetagenome_10_FD_203761 | JGI IMG/M metagenome (GOLD analysis project Ga0315901, IMG submission 203761) | Freshwater fungal communities from buoy surface, Lake Erie, Ohio, United States - Buoy 2 MA116 | ecosystem: Environmental > Aquatic > Freshwater > Lake | place: USA: Lake Erie, Ohio...
CAAGGCCTTCCCAGCCCCGATGCCACAGCTGGTGGCACGGGTCACACCCGAACTCCACGTGGAGTTCGACGATCCAGCGGTTCAGGACTTTATCCTGAGCCGAGTCAACTTCGGGGTACCGGCCCCGAGCTCCAAGGCCCCCCTGACGGGGCAGGTCGAGGAAATCATAGCCGACGAGGTTGAGACCCTTGTCGGCTTCAGGGAGGGTCCGGTCATGTCCCTCCCTCCCACAGCCAGGCTCAAGCCCTGGCTGAAGATCGGCGTCGTGGTGCAGCAAGGCACCGTCGTCGCCGATCTGCTGCCCAAGGTGAGCTACACCTGGGAGCAACTCATGGCCTCGTCCCAGGCCGAGAGGCTCGTCGAGGATTACATCGACGGCTTGATGAGTGCGGGGGAAGTTCCCCTGCAACTCATCCCAGAAGACTTCAGGATGAGCCCCAACCATGGCGGCTACGTCCTGGAGGTCAAGGCTTGCGCTCGTCCCCAGCGCAAGCCTGTCCTGACGGCGGGCCTAGATGCCATCACGCCTTATGGAGTCCTCAGCTTTGGGGATTCCGTTACAGCGTGACACAGTCCCACAGATAGCCTTCGGGCTAGTCTGTGGGGCTTTTTTTTAGCTATCAGAGAAACACAGGTTTCCGTTTACAATAAAACGGTTATATTAGTTCAGGGCATACCATAGAAAGGAACAGTGATGAGCGCTGACTTCGATTCTGTCTCATCCGCGACTCAACCAACAACTCTTGCAGACAAAAAGATTTACGAGATTGTGGTCGATCCAGACAGGGCTCACCTTGGTGAGTCGTTTGTTATTGATATGCGTAAGCTCGGTTCTGCCTTAGGTCCCAAGGAGAAGGCTGTGGACGATAAGCAAAAGGCAGCTGTGGTCGAAAACCTTATGAAGTTTTCAGCCTCTGGTCCTACCATCAGCCCGCCCAAAAAAGTTGGCAGGGCTATTCCGAATATTCAGGATGTCGATCACACCCATCCAGCTAACCCAGTTCCTGCTTCCGTCAGCCCTCCTCAGGTTAAAGTGTTCTTTGACATGCCTGGGCTGGGGTCTATCTCATTCAAGTACCACAAAGTCTTAACGCTAAGAGAGCAGATAGTCTTTGTCACAGACAAGCGATTTGGCGGCTCTGCCGAGTTCTACCCTTACTGCAACATGCGCTCAGGAGAGCAGAAAAAGCCAGTAGGTGTTTACGTCGAGGGCGAGACAAACCTGTTTTTATTGGACCCCACCATCAAAGGTTTTCCCATCAAGTTTGACTGCGACCCGTATGAACTTTGCATAGTTCCTATAGCTGGAGCTAAAACTTTAGATTCAGCTATGATGAAAGAACTTGGTATAGTAAACTCAGCTAAAGGGGACAGCAGCGATGGAGAAGAGAGCAGTCATACAAGAGGGACTGACGCCTCCGAGCCCAGTCCGTCTGACGGACGAGCCGAAGACGCTTACGAAAGCCTCGAAGGTGGCTTCGGCGGCGTGCTCTGAGCTGGAGTCACACCTGACTAAAACGTTATCTGACGTAGTGTCAGACAGAATGCGCAACGCCGAGGCTAAATAGCATGGCTGCTGGCGATCTATTCGATAGCACTATCGGTAAGAACTGGTCCCTGAACAGGGGTGAGGAACCGTTTCCTGACCCCTTCATGGACTACGCGTCAACGGTGATGCCTGAAAACATCCGTGACGCGCTACGCTTCTGCGAGTTTACATTTCACACAAACTCTATGATCCGCGAGGCTGCACGCAGGGTCATCAGCTATTTCATAACCGATGTTGAGATACAAGGCGTCAACGGCGACGACCTGGGTGAGGATGAGCGTCAGAAGTATTACACGTTTCTGACTGATGTTCTTAAAGTAAAAAATATTCTGCATTCTGTCGGTCTGGACTTCCTGTGCTACGGCAACAGCTTTACCAGTCTGGTGCTGCCGTTCAGGCGCTACCTTTCTTGCCCTAAGTGCTTCTTCGATGTTCCTCTGCAAGAGGTTATGCGCAATCCGGTATTCGGCTTCCAATGGAAGATGCCCGAGTTTATCGCCAGGTGCCCCAACCCAAAGTGCCATTACAGCGGCAAATGGAACCGTATCGACCGTCGGCTTACCGACGAGACTCAAGTTACAGTGAAGCGCTGGTCTCCCTACGAGATGGAGATTCGCTACGACCTCATTACTGACCACAAAGATTACATCTGGCGTATTCCCGAGGATTACCGCTTACAGATTCGCCGAGGCGATCCGCAGGTTCTGCCTCAGGTTCCATGGGAAGTGGTGGAAGCCGTCAACTCAAACGGCTATCTGCTGTTTGACAAAGACGTTATCTTCCACATGTACGAGCCGACGCTGTCTGGCGTGCGCTCGCGTGGCTGGGGCATCTCCAGGACCCTCGTCAACTTCCGCCAGGCCTGGTACTGCCAGGTTCTGCACCGTTACAACGAGGCCATCGCCCTCGACTATGTCGTGCCATTCCGCGTTATCCATCCGGCTCCGTCCAGCTCGTCTAATCCCGAGGCGGGCGATCCTCTGATGAACTTGGATATGGGCGGCTTTGCGGCGGAGGTACGCGGCATGCTGCGCAAGCGCAGACGTGACCCAGCCGCCTGGAACTTCCTCAGCCACCCAATCCAGTATCAGATGCTGGGCGGCGAAGCCAACCAGCTCGCCCCGACTGAGCTGTTGCAGCAGGGCATCACGACGCTGCTCAACGGCTTCGGCATGCCTGCCGAGTTGTACAACGGCACGCTTAGTCTGCAAGCCATGCTGCCTGCAATTCGGCTGTTCCAGTCCAGCTGGACCTACCTGACGCACTTTATGAACGACTTCCTGACGTTCGTTGCCAAGCGCACCGCTGACGGCATGGGCTGGGAGCCCGCCACCGTCAAGCTGCTGCCGCCGACGCTGACGGACGACATGAACAATATTATGGCGAAGTTGCAACTTATGCAGGCTCAGCAGATCAGCCAGACCACGGCTCTGCGGGGTATGGGTCTGGACTTCAAGCAGGAGACGCGCCAGCTCATGGACGAGGAGCGTTTCAAGCAGGAGGAGCAGGCCAAGATTCAGGAGGAGATGGAGACGGCTGCTGTCATGGACCAGCTGGCAGCTCCGCCCCAGCCTCCTCCAGGCGCTGCCCCTGGCGGCGCTCCCGCTCCAGGCGGCGGTGCTACGCCGCCCAATCAGCCTCCAGCCGGTCCTATGGACGCTGCGGCCCAAGCCAGCGCTCTCGCAGCACCGACTTCTCCGAATCAGAAGATCACGCCGCAGGAGCTGCAAGCCAAGGCCGAGGCTATTGCCTCTCAGCTGTTGGGCATGCCCGAATCCCAAAGGCAGTCCGAGATGACGAAGCTGAAGGGACAGGACCCGACGCTGCACGCTGCCGTCAAGCAGACCATCGAGAACATACGCCAGCAGGCCCAAACTGCTGGCGGCAACATGGTTATGCAGCAGCAGTATGGCGGTGGTTGATGCAGGCTGTTCCAGGCTTTGCGGCCAATGTCGCTCCCAGGGTAAAAACAAAGCCCTGGCTTGTCGTCGGCAAAGGTCCCTCGTTCAGCAAGATAGCCTCGTTTGATCTGCGCAAATACAACTCGATAGCCTTGAATCACGCCGTCAACAAAATTGACGGCGTTGATTACGTACACGTAGCTGACCTAGACGTTTTTGACAGGATTTCCGACAGGCTCACAAACAGTTCAGTTACACTTGTCACTCCTTATTTTCTGCACAGTAATAATAAAGCCAACTCTGACTTGTCAACTGACGCACTTGTGTCCAGCAAAGATAAACCTCACCATGAGCTTTTTAGGCACCTATTCAAGCAAAACAGGTTGCTGACCTACAGGTCCAGCCATCTAGGTCATTTGTGTAAGCGAAGAGATATAGGCAGAACTGTGTATGTTCGCTATTTTTCCAGCGTGGCTGTTGTCAATCTTTTAGCCTCGTCTGGTGTAAAGAACATAACGCTATTAGGCATAGACGGCGGAACGAAATACGATAAACAGTTTTCAGACTTGACGGCTTTGACTAACGGCCGTAAAAGTTTCGATGTCCAGTTTAGAGAAATAGCCATATCCACTAGAAGGCATAAGCTCGATTTGAAAAGGATTACCTGCGATGACTGACACGCTTAATTTTTACATTGGAACAGAGGAAAAAACCAAGGTTCCTGAAAAGGTCCTGGCTTACTCCATCAAGCGTAGGGCCACTTGCAAGGTAAACATCACATCGATGATTGGCGAAGGCTGGGTTATTCCTCCTGGCCTGCACCAGGGTACTGGTTTCAGCCTGCGACGCTTTCTCATTCCAACCCGTCAGAACTTTGAGGGCATAGGTATTTATGTCGATGCGGACATGCTAGTCCTTAAGGACGTGGCTGAGCTGCTGACCTACGCGCAGCAACTGATGCTGTCTGACCGCGAGGTAGCCTGCACCTACCAACCTGACAAGTTCAACAAGAAGCCTTGGCCGCAGTCGGCTGTCATGTTGATCAATTGCGCGGCCTGTGCCGACTGGCAGCCCGATAGACTGTGGACTATGCTGCGCAAAGGCCACGACTATCCCAAGTTCATTCATCTTGACTGGCTGCGCCAGCCGCCGCTGCAACTTCCTACTTACTGGAACAACCTGAATGTCCACAGCGCTGAGACACGGCTGCTGCATTACACCAAGGAGCCTGAACAACCTTGGTATAAGCCAAACCACCCCTTGGCCCACCTGTGGGAAAAGGAACTCAAAGACGCTTTGACCGACGGTGTCGTTACCAAGGCGGACCTTGAGGAGGCTTTGGGACGCTGGGGCAAACCAACCGGCGACAAGCGCATCTCCAACGGGTTGCATCCTCACTACAAGAAGTACCTGGAACTAGCCCGATGAGCGTAGCCTGGATCACTTCTTTTTCCGAAGACCTTTACCAGGCAACTGGCAAGTCTCTCGTCGAGAGCTACGAGAAGTCGCAATCCTGCGGCAAGCTATTCGTAGCAGGTGAACGGCTGGTTGACTTTCGCAACAAAAAGCCTGAGTCGGTCGTCCTGCTGCCCGACCCAGCCGACAGCGCTGACTTGCAGTTCTTTGTCTCAAGCAACCGAGACATCATCCACAAGGAGTTTGGCGGTGACTGGACGGGGCCGTGCAAGTGTCCCAAACCAGATGATCCCAAGGACAAGCGTCACAAGCCAGGCTGCCCTGGCTCCTGGTTCTGCAAGCACGCCATTAGGTGGTTCAGGAAGTTCCTGGCTCTGCGCAGTTTCATGCAGGCTAGCTATCTGGGATATACGCACGCCATATGGCTTGACTCTGACGTGCTGTTTAAGAAGCGCGTTTCTGAGACAGACGTCAATGCCTGGTTCAATCGTCACGACGTATTTTTTCTTAAGGGACCCAAGCGCAAAATCTGGGAGACTGGCATTGTCGGCTTCTCAGCCAATCGCGGGCTTACCCTGGTTCAGAACGCTTATGACCGGCTGCAAGACGGATCGTTCCGAAAGTTTCCCAGGTGGGACGACAGCTATACGTTGCAAAATACGGCTGAAGCCATGCCCAAGCTCAAAGCTATAGACTTAGCAACAAACGCTAGCGGGCACGCTGACGTTGTTCCGCACAGTCCTTTGCACCCCTTCTTGACGCACAACAAGGGAACGCATGGACGCGGCTTGGGTATTATGAAATGATAAAAGTTGAACTAAGTCTGCAATGTGACGATTCTCAGGAAGAGCTGCTGTCTCTTCTAAACCAGGTTGTTCGTTTAGCTACGTCTTCTTACAATGGAGAAGATAGCGAAGCTGAATTTGAGGTTATCACTAAGGATGGGCAGCTGAAGTTAAACCTTGTAGCCAATAGACAGGAGAAGTTCAATGGCGTCGAAGTTAACTGCTGCAAGTGATTCTCCTTTTTGCATAGCCGTACAGAGGTGCGAGTTTAAAAACTGCCGTAAAAACGGCACACACCATCTGTGCATCAGCTCCTCATTCTCCAGCGAGACAGGTCAAGACTGCCAAGAGGTCGTGCATCGCTGGTACTGCGGAAAGCACTTCGACATGCTGGTTCCTTCCCAAAACTCGGTGTAATATGCAGAACCCAGAAAGTAAAAAGCTTCTAGACAATCTTCCAGACTGGAACAAAAAACTTCACCAGAAAAATGCCTTTGGCAACGACACCTTCAAACGCTACCTCACCTATTTCGACTGGCTGCTGGGACCCAGCAAGCAGACAATCAAAGTTTTGGACTTTGGTTGTGGTAGTAACGGTGGCATTCTCAACTACGGTTTCAACGCCATACCGTACGATCCCTTTGTAGAGAAGTTCTCTGCCGACCCCTGGCAGCAGGACTTCCAGGCCATTTTCAGCGCTGACGTTCTTGAGCACATGACAGTCAACCAGGCTGTTAGCTTTCTGCACAAGCTGATGGACAAGAACGTCAAGTACGCCTTTCTGGCTATAGCCACTCGGTCTGCCAACCAGGTTCTGGAAAACGGCCTGAACGCACACCTTATCGTTGAGAGCGGTGACTGGTGGTTGGGGCTGTGCCAGGCGGTCCTAGGCAAGGGCATGACTTGCGTGTTGGCTTTGGACGACATGCTGACAGACAACGTGATTCTCGGCTTTGTTGAGAACGGAGAAGCTAGAAGCCGAGGATTTGACACGCAAAACAGCTTCCTGGCTGGAGCTGGTCCAGATGCGGATTAGCCTTCTAGCCAACAGGCACGCCAACTCTGACATTTACATTGTCGGCACGGGGCCTAGCCTTCGAGTCTTTGACAAGCAGTACCTTTCAGACAAAGTCACCATAGGCCTCAACCAGGCTTGGAAGCACCTGCCTACGGTTTACTCCGTATCTGTACATCCAGAACTTGTTATTGAGTACGAGCAGAGCAGGACAAAGAATAAAACAAACTGGGTGGTCAAGCAGAAAGGCGAGTTTATAAACAAGTCACTGGACGACCCTGAGTACTACATATTCAAAACAGTTGATCGCGACTTTTCTATCTTCACAAAACCAAAAGCGGATCACTTGTTTATAGGCCGAGGTGTGCAGCAAACGGCTATGAACTTAGCAGCTCTTATGGGCGCTAAGAACATAATACTTGTCGGCGTAGACATGACAGCTGTTGGCGGCGATCACCACGGGCATCACCAGCACGTCAAGTTCCATGGTTTAGAGCCCAAAGATGTTTACGCCGAATACAGAGATTACACAGCCAAAGCTCGACACGAGCTCAGAAAGCTAAAAATAAACGTTATGACTCTTTCTCCGTTTGTAGGCTCATGTGACGCCTCAGAAGACTATACACGTATTTGCACAGAGCTAAAGCTACCAAAACTTCCTAAACCTGAAGATACAAGCACATACTTAAGGAAGTCTGTTGATAGGTAAGGACTTGCGTTTATAAAAGCACGATAGTAAATTAATTTATCTTCAACTGGAGGCAGTTATGACTATTAGGTACCAGCATCTAATCCAATCTGTCGATACAGTTTCGGGCAATTCCAAGAAGCACAAGCCACTTCGTATTCTGGAAATTGGCGTTTTTGATGCAGCCCACGGCCGTCAGATGATTGAGCGGGCCGCTCGCAACGGCCGCATTTTCGTCGAGTATTACGGCTTCGACATGTTTGAGCAAATGACCCCAGAGGTCAACGAGGCCGAAGTCGGCAAGAAGACCCTGGCCAAGTCCTATGACGAGGTCATGAAGTACCTGCGTACGCGCACCAAGGCTCGCATTATCAAGCTGTTTAAGGGTGATACTAAAAAGACGCTGCCAGCAGCTGTGCCCACTCTGCCTAAGATGGACATCATTTTCGTGGATGGAGGTCACTCTCTGGCCACGGTGCAGTCCGACTTCGAGCACGCCTTGAAACTGGCGCACGAGAAGACCATAATCCTGCTGGATGATTACTACCCTGGCGATCTCACCAAGGGCTGTGCCTTCCTGGTTGAGAACGAGTTGAAGTCCCGACGCGGCCTGCGCGTCGAAGTTCTGGAACCGGTTGACGACTATCCCGAGAGCGGCCTGTCTGTGCAGTTCGTCCGCGTGACGATGTCAGAAGTCGAGCCAGAGGCTGTCGAGTCTGTGCCTGAGGTGGTTGAGGTTATATCCACACCTTCTCCCGATCCTGTAGTGTTGGAGGAGTCAACGCCTGCTCCAGCCGTGGAGGTCCCTCCAGAGCCGCAGAACTTTCGTACCGAAGATAGCCATAGTTATACCGACGTACAACCATCTGGGGTATGCCTTGAAGGCTGTGCAGACAGCGATTGCCAATACACCGGACAGCCTTGTGATGGTGGTGGACGATGCAAGCCCCGAGTGGAGGGAGGACATCTGGCAGAAGTTTCCCCAGCACCGGTTGATCCTGCACCGCTTCCCGAAGAACGACAAGAACCTGACCAGAAGCTGGAACTGGGGCTTGTCGAAGGCCAAGGAGCTGGGAATACCGCTGACAGTGGTGACGAACAGCGACGTGATGTTCCCAGCGGGGTGGAGCAGGACGCTGTCGAGGACTCTTCTAGAGGGTCGCGCCGATCTCGTCGGTCCCGTAACAAACGCTCCAGGTCACAAACCGAAACAACAGATAGCCAGGATAATGAAGGGCTACAAGATAACGGATGACCTGAAGTATCTGGATTCGGTTCAAAAGTTCGTTGAAGTCAAGTATCCTCAGGAGCTTTGGTTCACGACAGTGAACGGCTTCTGCATGGCGGCTAAAACCGACACTTGGTTCAGCGGTGCTTTTAACTCAGAGTGTGTTTTCAATCCGAAACACAAAATGACCAAAAACGAAGATGAGCTTGAGGGCAGGTGGCTGAAGATGGGTAAAACCATCGCCATCTGTCCTTCTTCGTTTGTGTGGCACTATCGAAGTGTCACTCGCCGACCCAACGGTAAGGACAGGGGCGCTTTCAGGCTTAAGAAGGATAAGTGATGCGTTATTGGAAGCTCAAGAGTCTCAGCAACAATCACAAAGTCGGCATGGTCGTGGCGACATACAACCAGACAGACTGCTTGCAGTCCCTGCTGGCTTGCCTGAAAACGCAGACCTGGAAGAACTTCATAATCCTGGTGTCTCACGACGGACCTGCCAGCCAGGAGGTCAAGCAAGCCTTCAAGTCTGTGGCGGGGTCAGACCCACGCTTTGTCTTTCAGGAGACACCCACCAGGCAGAACAAGTTTGGACATGAGAGGCGCTACCCAGGCTTTCAGTTTCTGATCGATAACGGCTGCGACATGCTTTGCACAACCAACGGAGATTGTTGGTACACTCCAAACTATTTTGAAAGCATGCTGTATCAGATGCAGAAAGATAGCACTAACCTTGTTTATTGCAACATGGTACATAGCCATAAGTTATGGCAGCCTATGAAGACAGAGATGAAGCGTGGTAAGATTGATGTTGGCTGTTGGATGGCTTCAAAGGGGTTGGTGCAGTCGGTACAGTGGACTGACTTCACGTTTGCTGGTGACTGGAGCTTCATACACAAGCTTCATAAAGCAGTAGAAGGGAGGCACGCTAAGGTAGACAGTTACCTTTATGTGCATAACTGACGAGGTGTGCCATGCGCGTAGGTATAGTTCTCAACTACACCCGTCACGATTCAACCTACGCAGCCCTACGCACGGCCGAAGTAATCAGAGACTTAGGCTACGGCATACTTTTCTTCGACAAAGCTACCAAGACAACCAGAGCCAGTCTTCACGCTTACTGGGACGACTTTGTCCAGGCGTCAAATGACGTTGATTTCTCCTCCTGGCTAGACGAATGTCAGCTGGTCATCTTTTTCAGCTACCCCACATCGAAAGAAATGAAAGTCGTCAAGAAGCGGGGTATCTCCTGCATCTCGTCGATAACGTGGGACAGCGTTGACTCAGAAACGGTGGCGTCAGTAAAACCGTGCGACTTACTTGTTTGCCCGTCCAAGGTACAGACCGAGTATTTCAAGACCTACTGGAACCTGCCCAATATCAGCCATGTTTACTTCGACTGCAACTGGCCCTGCACCAACAACGAAAGAGTCAACGGCGATAGGCTGCGCGTCATCACCGCCTGCCCTGGGTATCAGATCAAGCGCGTGGATTACAACAAACTTTTTGACGCCTTGAACGAGGCCCTGGAAGCCTGCCCAGCCATCGACGTGGACTTTCTCTACTCTTCCAAGGTGGCTAGCCAGATCAAGGCCAACATCAAGAAGCACGAGAAGACGTTCACAGGCGGCAACTCTCTGGGTCTGATCGACGACAGTACGGGTTGGTCGGAAGGTCCTCTGGCTTACTCGCTCTGCGACGCTGTGTTCTGGCCAACCCAGCTAGAAAGCTTTGGATATGTTGGTATAGAAGCCTTGACTATGGGTACCCCTGTCATTACCTATAACCACTCACCCATGAATGAGCTTGTGTCAGACAGGGTTAACGGCATACTTATTCCATGTGAAACAAAGCAAACAGAACTGGGCGTCAGCTACGTTGAGCACAACCACAGAAAGATTGTCGATATGTTCAAGGCTATAAACAACGATCCTCAGTCTGTACACAGCCTGAAGAACACAAGCCACAAGCTGCTAGCCAAGCACAAAGAAAGTTTTTTCAAGTTTTGGAGCAGCACGCTCGAGCAATTTGGATACGGAAAGGATAAAGCATGAACGGAGAAAACGTCGTCATCATTCCAGCCCGTCTGGATTCGACACGTCTTCCTGGCAAAGTTCTGTTGAAAGAGAGCGGAAAGTATCTCTTGCAACACGTTTACGAGCAGGCACTCAAAAGCAAAGCCGCAGACTTCGCCGTCATCGCTACTGATTCCCAGGAAGTGATGGAGGCGTGCAGCAGCTTTGGTGCGCACTGTGTCTTAACGTCAAGACAGCACCAGAGCGGCACGGACAGGGTCTGTGAAGCTGCCCAGTCTCTGGGAGTCCAGCGCATTGTCAACGTCCAGGCGGACGAGCCGCTTATAGACCCTGCCAACATCGACAACTTGTTTAGCTTCCTGGAAAACCACGACTCTGACTACGTGACGCTATGCGAGCAGCTAGCTCCAGAAGACGAGTCTAACGAAAACGTAGTGAAGGTATACATCGATCCGTCTGGAAAGAGCGCTGTTACTTTCAGCAGGAAAGTTTTACAAAGTGGTGTTGCCGATCTATTCTTGGAAAGACATGTTGGTGTTTATGGCTATACCAAGAAAGGCCTGTTGGCTTTTTCAGCTCTGCCGCAATCAGAGAACGAGAAAACCAACAGGCTGGAGCAGCTTCGACTGCTCGACTCTGGTTTGACCATAGACGTCATCAGCTCGGTAAGCTCGTCTGTTGGAGTGGATACTCGGGAAGATTACGACAGGTTTCTAGCGCAGCTAGAGAAAGGACAGCCATGACTCCTGAAGAAATGCAGGCTCTGAAATCGCAGGGCTTCGGCATCACCACCAACGAGGACCTTGACCTTTTTGACTCAATGATGGCTCGATTCATGTCTGGCCAGAAAGGCACGTCGGCCAAGCAGAAGGCTAAAGCCATTCAAGAATTCGTGGCTTTTTGCAAGGAGGAACTGCTAAAGAATCCTCCAGTTACCATGACTTTCCTGGACAACGGCCTGGCCTTGCAGCTCGCTGACTATAGCCGAGTTGTTCTGGTTAACGCTGTTGAAAAAAGCAATAATAAAGCAAGCTCTGTAACTATCACTGACGCAGAGAAAAAAGGTGGACCAGTCGTCTACCGTCAAATTGATACCTCAGTTCCGATCACGAGGTAGACATGATGACAGAAAGTCAAAAAGACGAGATTGTCGAGCGCGCTGTGATGGTAGCGGCTGACAGGGTTGACGCCCTTGTCAGCCGCTCTAGTTTCCATCAGCTTGACAATCAGCAGGCTATGCTTTGTTTAAAACAATGCTTAAAAGCTGCTCTAATGGAAACAGACCACATCCATTACGACGTCATATCAAGAACAAGTAAAAAACAAATACTTATCAATCTCAAATTGTTTAAGGACACGGAACCTGATTATGATATACAGTTGAAGTATTCCATAAAGGACAACATGCGCTGAGGGCCTGCGCGTGATCAGCACAGACGTAATAAAGGCTATGGAGAAAGCTTGGGGAACAAACTTCCCAGTTTTTCATAATGCCAACTTTGAGCTGCATCACGCTTTTATAGAGCCAGGTGGCTATTCGTCGTGTCATTGCCACCAGAACAAATACAACTTGTTCTACACCGTGAAAGGTGAACTTTACATTCATTTCTACAGAGCCGAGCCTACGCTTTCAAACATATCTGACATAGCGCACACAGTGATACTTGAAGTTGGCGAGAGGCTCATAGTTCCTCCTAGGGTTTGGCACAGGTTTTACGCTCCTGAAAACGGTAGTGGTGTTGACTTGATAGAGGCTTATTGGAATTCTGATGTAAACCAAGACGACATTGTCAGAAAGGACATTGGCGGCATTTACCCAGTCTAAAAAAGGTGAGGTTTTGAGATGCTCAAAAAACTCACCTATTGGTTTACATCTTTGTTTGTACGGTCTGAAGCATTTCAAACACAAGGAAGTAGACGTCATCCTCTCTGGCAGTCTTGTAGAGACAACTTTGTAAAAAATAAAAAATGCTCTGTTTGCTGTAGTGACAAAGATTTAGAAGTACATCACAAAAAACCAGTACACGAATACCCAGAACTTGAGCTTGAAGAAAAGAATCTTGTTGTACTCTGTTCTAGATGTCACTTTTTTATTGGTCATCTGTACAATTACGCCACATATAACGACGATGTAGATAACGCTATATTGTACTTTAGACTGCTAATAAAAAGAGCCAAAGCCCGCCTCAGAAGAAGATCGTCGTCTTGAGGTTATAACTGTGTGCCAAAAAACATGTCTATTTTGCGACAAGCCTGCCAAAGTTGTCAGGAACAAAGATGGAAGCGTTTCAATTGTCCGCAAGACATGTGGCAGCGAAGATTGTTTAAACAAGTCTAGAGCCATCAGCGCTGTTTTGGGAAACGCAGCAGACAAACGAGAAAAGGCTTGCGAACACTGTTCCAGGTGGTTCAAGCCTGTGTCAGCCAGACAGATATGGTGCAAAACCTGCGTACCCGACGATCAGAATAGGCGACGCATGCAGAAGTACAAGCTATCGCAAGAAATGTTCATGGAGATGTATAATAATCAAGGTGGAAAGTGTAAGCTTTGTTCTAACCAAATAGAGGTCGTTGATCATTGCCACGTTACTGGCGAGGTTAGAGGCCTGCTTTGCCACAGGTGCAACCACGGCGTAGGTGTGATTGAGCGCGCTGGTAACTTTTTGAAGCAGGCCCTTGTTTACACAGGTAAAAGCGATGCCATTCAAATCAAAAGCACAGATGCGCTGGATGTTTGCAAACCACCCAGAGATGGCCAAGAGGTGGGCAGACCATACGAAAGATATGAAAGCTTTGCCAGAGAAGAAAGAAAACGACAAAGAGAAAGAAGCCAGTTTAAGCGCTGAGCTTCTCGACAAGGCTGCCGCGCTTCTCAGCAACAGGATTTCTGGCAAACCCTCGGTGCCGCTGCCCTCGGCTATCAACCCCAACCGACCCACTCTCGGTATCAAGCCAGTCCAGCAAAACCCGCTGACCGGCAACAGCCCGCAGTACGGCGCTAACTCTCAGCAGGCTGTGCAGCAGAAGGCTCAGCAGCTAGGTCAGCCGCAGCAACCCCAGAAGATGGCCTTCCTGCGCAAATTAGCTGAGACACCGCCCAACTATCTAAAGAATATACAGGAAGCTTTTGCAGAAAAACCGCAGACTCCCACAGCTCCAACCCCGCCGCCTCAACCTACTCCAGAGCCCACCTTTCTTCGAGCCAGAATTAAAGCGCAGCCGCCGCAGCCTCAGCCTGTTCAAGACCCATTTAGCCTAAGGCAACTTCCTGGCTACGTAAGTGCTGAGGGTAAAATACGGCAGGGTGTCACTTCAGGACAGGACAATCTATCACGACACGGTGTTAACCAGCGTCTTGTAAACCCTGACAGCGTATCCATTCCCGACCTGAACCGCTTCAACGCCATCGCACCCGTTGCCGATATCAACGACCGTCAGGTCCTGAGCAATCCCAACAAACCTCTGTCTGCCGAAATGATGTATGACGTCATGAACAGGGACGCGTCCAGGTTTAACGAGTTTGCCCAGGAACAGGCTTACGAAGGGGCTCCTTTTAGCTGGGTAGAAGCCCTTAATTCCAAAGAACAGACTCCTCAAAAACAGCTGGCCCAAGCTTACTTTGACAACCGCGTCAAAGCCACGCTAGACACAGACGCCAGGCAGCGCCAGTTCCAGAACATCAACGCTCAGCAGGCGGCAGCCGAGCAATATTCCAGAGACATAAACGCCACGGCCAAGCGTTGGACAGGCTTGGATGAGGCGACGCTGAACAGGTTGTCTGGCACTATCCCAGAAGAGCTAAGACTGCGGGCTCGCTCTGGCGACACCAGCGCGCTCAAGGAAATACAGAAGCTGGAGCAGCACTACGCCAATCGAGGTGCCCTGGGCTACGCTGGCGATATAGCGGGCACTGGTTGGGACATGCTCAACTCAAATGCGGGCATGCTGATCGGCGCAGGGGCTGGAGCTGGCTTGAGAGCAGCTGGTAGGGCTGGCACGGCTGCGTTGACCAGAAATATGGCTACTAGAGCCAACCTGCTGAACAACCCAGCGACCAGGACATGGTCCAACTTAGGAAACAGGGCTGTGGCAGCTACTGCTCAGGGAGCGGCCAAGGCTCCAGCGGCTGTTGGTGAGCTGGCTGGCGGCTTGGCGCAAGGCATCGGCACTTTTAACACGCAGGTAGGTCTGGGTCGAGAAGCTCTGACTCCCATCGTCGGTGAGGATGCCGCCAGCCATATCGCCAACATAGCGGCCACCGGCTATTACGGCGGTAGAGGACTTATCTACGAGCCAGCCAAGGCGTTTATGTCTGGAGGCCTGGCTGGCCTGGCTTCTTCTGCGCCTAACATGATCGGCTCTGGCCTACCGACCTTCATGGGCGGAAAGGAAATCTACAAGAACAGGGACGTCATTGCGGCTGAGCTGAATCCCTACAGCACTCAAAAGGACATAGAACAGGCTTACTTCGACAGACAGAAAGCGTTGTCTCCAGCCCCCATCCAGGACGCCCTTCTGCGCGCCAACGACGTGTCTCCCGAGAACGTCATCGACGGCAACGCGCCGATCTCTGTCGATTCGTTCAAGGCTGTGGAGAACCAGTTCCCAGCCCATATGGCAGCGATCAACGCCGACAGGATCGTTGGAAGCGACCCACAGGTAGCTGGTTTCTCGGAACAACTTGCCAAGCTCAACTCCATAGCGGACCCCGTCGCCAGAAACGCCACGCGCATGCAGCTCAATGGACAGGTGACGCAGCAGCTAGGCGTTTCACTTGACGAGCTTGAAGCCTACAACCAGACATCGAAAGGTTTGAACGAAGCCAACCAGCAGATAGCTGCAAAGTTTCAAGCGATGACGCAGCAGCAGGCGGCTCTTCCTCCTGGAAAGCCTCTAACCAAAGAGCAGCAAGACATTCGAGCTAATAACGAAAAAGCCTACATGGAGTCGCTTCAGAACTACGAGGCTGTCTCCAAGCAGGCAACTGAGAAAGTCGTACCTTTCCTGACCAAGTACCAGGACAACCAGTACAGGAAGGTGATCGCGCCGATGGAGCAGGAGCTGCCAGCTGTGGCTCAAGCAGCCCAGAAGGCCATTAGCGACAGGATGAAAGGCATTAACACGCCTGAGGGTGAGCAGGCTATAGCTAAAGCTAGAAGCATGCAAGAAACAGCCAACAGACACAGCTACAACAGTGCCATGCTGGCGCTGATGAAGTCTGGGAAGATCACAAAAGCCGACCTGGACCTCAAGCTTTCCAAGGACCCAGCAGCAGCCAAGCAGCTGATTGACGACCTGTTCAAGGGTAAGCAGGTAGACATGGCAGCAAACCAGGGTGCCTATAAGATCGATCCAAATTCCTTGCAGCCTGTGCCTGCTCAAGACGTTAGGGACAACTCAGCTGCTGATGTTTTGAACGCGGAAAGCAGGCGCAACATTGCGGCGTCTCTGAACAACCAGTCAAACGGAGCCCTTGAGAACAACCCAGGCATGTGGTCTAAGCTGACCAATGAAGTTTGGGGCAACATGCAGCCGTGGGAGAAGGCGCTTACGCTGGGTGGGCTAAGCCTTGGAGCCATAGGCTTGTTTAGTAGCCTTGCGGGCGGAGACGAAGATGAGGAAGATGGCGAAGAGGACAGCGGCGGCAGCTTCCTGCCTCTATTGGGTTTAGCCGCTGGTACAGCTGCTATGGCTACGCCAGTGGCTAGATACTTTGGTTACGGCGACGCTCTTGGTTTAGGCAACAATCAACAAGGAGATTCCAATGTCAGAGGAAGTCAGTCTTAACGTTGAGACTTTGCAGGCTTTTGTGGCGATAGCTCATCCTTTTGTGCTTTACCCTATAGCTGTTGAGCCCTCACTTGCACTACCTTCTGAATAAGCTTTTAGGTAATATTCAAATAACAGCTTAAAGGAGCTAGACATGCCTGACATCGAAGCAACAACACCTGTAGAGATTCCTGCCGTACCCGCCAAGGTTTATGACAAGTGGGTCGTAGAGCGCTTAGTGTTCGAGGGTGACGGCATTACCCGTCCCCTGGCTGCTGAGGCCTTTTTGCTCCCAGGTCACCGTAAAGAAGACGGAACATGGGACGTGTACCCAGGCGGTCGCAAGAACATATTCATTCCTGACGTCTGGGCTCTGATCCCAACTCGACCAGACTTCGCTGAGGCTCTGGTTCTTGTGCAGGCAGCCCTTGAGTCTTACGGCAAAGAACAAGGCATTCTCTAGAATAACTCGTTGTTCCCGAGACAGCGCGGGATTCACTATCCCGTGCTGTTTTCTTAGAGGACGCGTAGATGCCAGACCCATTAGACAATAAAAGAATAGACCAGCTAAATAATCGCGTGCCTCAGCCCACCGATTATTTAGCCATATCTCCAGACGGTGGTCCTGCTGGTAAGGCTACCGTATCTGACGTTGTAAGCGCTTTGAACGTAGCGGGGCCTACTGGGGCTACAGGTCAAACAGGTGCAACAGGCGTAACAGGCGCTACTGGCATTACTGGTGCCACAGGCGCTACCGGAGTGACAGGCGCTACTGGCGCTACCGGTGTGACGGGGCATACAGGGGCTACAGGTGCAACAGGTTCTACTGGCGTTACTGGGACTACTGGCGTCACTGGCGCTACCGGTATTACTGGAGCTACGGGCGCAACGGGCGTCACAGGCGTTACGGGCGTCACGGGCGCAACAGGTATTACGGGTGCCACCGGAGCAACCGGAGCCACTGGCGTAACAGGTCAGACTGGTGTCACAGGTACCACTGGCGTAACAGGTCAAACCGGTGTAACCGGAGTAACAGGTGAAACTGGTGTAACCGGTGTCACAGGCGTTACGGGCGTCACTGGCGCTACTGGAGCAACTGGGGCTACTGGTGAGACCGGCGCTACCGGCGTTACAGGCATAACTGGGCCTATAGGCGTAACTGGAGCCACAGGCTCTACAGGGGTTACCGGCGAGACCGGCGTTACTGGTGCTACAGGTGCAACAGGCGCTACTGGCGCTACTGGTGTAACTGGTGTCACAGGTGAAACCGGAGTTACGGGCGTCACTGGGGCTACGGGTGTTACTGGCGTAACAGGGGCAACAGGTGTAACCGGAGCAACCGGAGCAACAGGTGTCACTGGTGCCACAGGTGAAACTGGCGCTACAGGCGTAACTGGCATAACCGGTGCCACAGGCGTAACAGGAGCCACAGGTGTTACTGGCGCTACTGGTGCTACTGGGGCCACCGGAGAAACAGGCGTCACTGGCGTCACAGGCGCTACCGGCGCAACCGGAGTTACCGGTGCTACTGGAATAACAGGCGCTACAGGCGCAACTGGCGTAACGGGTGAAACTGGCGTTACAGGAGCTACGGGTGTTACTGGAGTAACCGGCGCTACCGGTATTACAGGCGCGACTGGAGCTACAGGTGTAACAGGCGTCACTGGTGAGACAGGCGTCACTGGTGTTACAGGCGAGACAGGCGTTACCGGTCAAACAGGTGTAACAGGTGTAACTGGAGCCACCGGTCCAACAGGCGTAACAGGCGCTACAGGCCCAACAGGCGTAACAGGCGCTGGCGGTGCCCTGGGCTACTGGGGTTCTTTCTGGTCTACGCAAGATCAAACAGCGGCAGCGATAAACACTGGCTACGCGATAACTCTAAATAATTCTGACCCAGACAATAACGGTGTAAGCCTGGTATCTAATACTCGGCTTACTTTTGCTCACGCTGGCGTCTACAGCATAATTTTCTCAGTACAGTTTGCAAACGCCCATAATCAAATAGAAGACGCAAACGTATGGCTTAAGAAAAACGGCAATAACCTACCTGACAGCGACAGCAAGTGGAGTGTCGTCGAAAACCACGGTAGCGTAGATGGCCACGCTATAGGTTCTGTTAACTTTGTTTTAAAAGTAGAAGACAACGACTACATAGAGCTTTTCTGGCAGACTACCGATACTAATCTTTTCTTGCAGTACGTACCTGCCGCCTCTCCAGCACCAGCTATACCTTCCGTTATTCTCACTGCTACGCAGGTAATGTACACGCAGGTAGGAGCAACAGGCAGCACTGGTGTAACCGGTGCTGTTGGCGCTACTGGCGTTACTGGAGAAACAGGAGCTACAGGGTCAACGGGCGTCACAGGTGAGACCGGCGTTACTGGTGCAACAGGCGCAACTGGTGTAACGGGTGAAACTGGTGTTACAGGAGCTACCGGCGAAACCGGAATCACAGGCGCTACTGGAGTTACCGGTGAAACAGGTGTCACTGGCGTAACTGGTGTTACAGGCGCTACGGGCAGCACTGGCGTAACCGGTGATCTGGGTGCAACTGGTGCCACTGGTGAAACCGGTGTAACTGGGGCCACAGGTGTCACTGGCGAAACAGGAGCTACTGGACCTACTGGCGTTACCGGAGCCACTGGGGCTACAGGCGTAACAGGAGCTACAGGCCCCACAGGCGTAACAGGAGCTACAGGGCCTACTGGTGTCACTGGCTATACCGGTGTAACAGGCGAAACAGGCGCTACAGGTTCGACAGGTGTCACTGGTGAAACAGGTGTAACTGGCGCTACCGGAATTACCGGCGAAACAGGTGTTACTGGTGTAACCGGTGTAACAGGAGCCACAGGGTCAACAGGCGTCACAGGTGAGACGGGTGTCACTGGCGCGACAGGTGTAACCGGCATCACAGGCGCTACTGGCGCAACGGGTGTAACTGGTGAAACGGGTGTTACCGGTGCAACAGGCGTTACTGGTGTAACAGGCGCGCCTGGTGATCAATATCAAACGACAAGTTCTACCGCCTTTACCCTCGCTAATGGTGGCAATCAGACAATAACTGTAGACCTCGATCTTTCCTACTCTGTAGGTCAGACGATAGTAATCGCCTACGACGTAAACAACTACCAAGAAGGCACTGTAGTTAGCTACAACCCAGCAAATGGGTCTTTGGTATTCCAGAAAAATGCGTTTGTCGGTTCTGGTACTTACAGCGTTTGGGCAATAAACCTGGACGGCGCTGTTGGCGCTGCTGGAGCCACAGGTGTAACAGGCGCGACTGGTGAAACTGGTGTAACTGGCGTTACTGGGGCCACAGGTCAAACAGGAAGCACAGGTGCCACCGGCCCAACTGGGGTTACCGGCGCTACAGGCATCACAGGCGAAACTGGCGTAACGGGCTATACCGGAGCAACCGGCATAACTGGAGCCACAGGCTCTACAGGCGTTACTGGTCAGACAGGCGTAACTGGAAGCACAGGCGCAACAGGCCCCACCGGCGTTACAGGCTTGACTGGTGTTACAGGTGCTACAGGCATAACAGGTGAAACAGGTGTAACAGGTACAACTGGTGCCACTGGTACTACAGGTGCTGCGGCTTTTGGCAGAATGTACTTTCTCACGACTATAGAAAGTGACATTCCTTTAGTCGATAACCCCTAAAGAGGGTTTAACTTTGGCTAATTCTAGAAAAAACAAAAGCAACGCTTCAGAAGTGCGAAACACTTCAACCAGCACTACTCCGCAACCATTCACAGAAACTGCTGAAGACGGCTTCTACCCTTTCGACGTTGTACTTAACAGCTCAAGCTCCAGCGGCCAGTTCTACAATCTGGCAACAGCTGGCCCAGACCCAGCCGCACAGTTTGACAACTCTGTCGTAGTGACCAGCTCTGTCAGAAAACTTATCAACGGTTTTGTCACAGAGCTTAACCAGCCAAACTCTACAGTAATACCTGCCGGAAACTGGCGGTTTAACTCGTATCTGTACTTAGACTCCGTGGGTGACGGACCCACATACGTAGACTTTGATGTCTACAAAATAGACAACGCAAATAACGAAACTTTTCTTTTTTCCATAAGCAGCCCAGCAGTAACTGCCAACTCTTACACGCTCTACAAAGCTGATTACACTCAGCAGTCAGACATACCCTTTTTACTTACAGACAGAATAGTTTTAAAGATATACGCCAGAACTACTTCGACCGCAGCCGTTACTGTCAACATGGCGCACAGCGGCAGCGCTTATGCCAGTAACTTTCTAACCCCTGTTCTTGGTGCTGTAAAAGGCGACACAGGCGTAACAGGCACCACAGGCGTCACTGGGGCTACTGGCGTCACTGGCGTAACTGGTACGACCGGCGTTACCGGATACACAGGGGCAACCGGTATCACAGGAGCCACAGGCGCTACTGGAGTTACCGGACAAACGGGGCAAACTGGCATAACTGGGGCTACGGGCGCTACAGGCGTAACTGGTCAAACTGGTGCCGTTGGCGTCACGGGTCAAACAGGTGTTACAGGCGCTACGGGTATTACAGGCGCAACTGGTGCCACAGGTGTAACTGGGGTAACAGGACAAACAGGCGTCACAGGCGCAACTGGCGCTACAGGCCCGACTGGCGAAACAGGTGTAACAGGCGCTACTGGGTTCACGGGTGTTACTGGAGCAACTGGTGTAACAGGCGTCACAGGAGCGACAGGAGCAACAGGCGTTACTGGGGCGACCGGCGCTACAGGTGCCACGGGCGTAACTGGCCAAACAGGAGCCCAGGGTGTCACAGGCGCTACAGGAATTACTGGCGCTACAGGCGCAACGGGTGTAACAGGGCAGACGGGTCAAACTGGCGTAACTGGTTATACAGGCGTAACTGGCACGACTGGTATCACAGGAGCCACAGGGCCAACTGGCTCTACTGGCGTTACCGGTCAAACAGGCGCGACTGGTGTGACCGGTGCCACGGGTGTGACAGGCGTAACAGGCGCTACAGGGGCTACTGGAGTAACAGGAGCTACTGGCGTAACAGGAGCCACGGGGCAAACAGGTGTTACAGGCATAACTGGTTCTACAGGGCAGCAAGCCTATGGCAGGTTGTACTACTTCACCACGGAAGACAGTGGTATAAACACAAATACATAAGCTAGCTTTTAGAGGGTTACTGCCTTGGCTAGGTCACGCAAGAACAGAACATCGAAAAAAGCTACAGAAGCTAGCCTAGACAATTTGTTTGAAGTAAAAGCAGGAGGAACTGGCGGAGACATTCCCCCAGACCCGACCACTACAACTTCCAGCTCCAGCACCAGCTCTAGCACCAGCTCTAGCACTTCGTCAACTACAACCACCACAACTCAGGAGCCTGTGTTCACGCCGAACACTTCTCCAGCGTTGTTTGTTACCGTAGCTGTAAACTCTGCTGTATCCGCCAGAAGCTACGACGGTATCAACTGGGAACAGGGAACTCTTCCAGACGTAAGGCTCTGGGTAGACGTAGCTTTTGGTAACGGCATATTCGTCGCTATAGCTCAAAGCACTAATTACTACGCCACGTCTCTAGACGGTAAAAACTGGACGCAGCGACAGTTACCTGCCGTAGGAAACTGGAGAGCCGTTAGGTTTTTAAACGGTAAATTCTGGGTAATTGGTCCTGGAAGCAACCAGGTTTACTCGTCAAGTAACGGCATAAGCTGGACAGCCAGCACGCTCACAGGCAGCTCCTACTACGCGCCGTACGATATAACATTTGGCTACGTTAACCCAGAAAGCGCAAGTTCAAGCTACGGACAATCAGAAACTCCTGGAGAAGCTACTCTTGTTGTTCTTGACGGTAACAACAAGGTTTACGCTTCTGTAAACGACGGTGTGACTTGGACGGTATACACCCTGCCTGCGGTCAGCTACGGTAGTTCGATAGTTTACGGCAACTCCGACTTTACTCTGCTCAAGCAAAACGGAGATGTTTACAGGTCTTCTGATTTAGTAACCTGGACCAAACTGTTTAACAGCCCAGGCGTAGGCTCTTGGGCTAATCTGACATACCTTGAATATAACTTTTTGGCCTACGCTTTCAACGAGCACGGCCTTATCTACTCCACAGACGGCATTGGCGACGATTGGCTTTTTGACAATTATAGCCTTCCAGGGCAGGCTGCTCCCAGCGACGGCGCGTATGCTGCCGCAAACGACCTTTTGGTCATAGTCGGCGGTGGATCAAAGCAAGCTTTCTATTCAAACTCTATAGGCCCTTTCAGCCAGTCTACGCTTCCTACTCTTCCACAGAACGGCTCTTACTGGACGGCTATCACGAGTACAGAGACCTCGTTCACAGAGCCTGCTACAACCACGACCACAACGACAACCACCACTACCACAACAACCACGACCACAACGACAACAACAACCACCACGCCTGCGCCAGAAGACTGCGGCGCTCCTCCGTCTGGAACTCCACAGACCTACGACGCCAACTTCAACACGCTGGATGTTCTTACAGACACAGCTGACAACTCCGTAAGCTACGCGACAGTCAATCAGTCCAGCTCGTTTAATTCGGCATCGTCCAGCTATTTGGACGAGGACTTCAATCCTGTTGCTCTGATCAACGGTTACGTCAGCAAGATTAACCAGCCAGGCACTTCGGTGATTCCTGCTGGTAATTGGCTGTTCAATGTTTACTTGTACGTCAGCAACCTGGCTTACTACTCGTACGTTGACTTCAGGGTTTACATACTCAGCCAAGACAACACGCGCACATTCCTTTTTGAAGCGAGCAGCCCTGTTCTCGACTCAACCAGCGTCAAGCTTTACTCGTTTAACCAGTACTACGCTTCAGACACGCCTATCTCAGTAAATGATCGTCTGCTCATCAAAGCCGTAGCCAGGACGAACTCGCCCACAAACGTGAATATTTACTTCACGCATAGTGGCGCTTGCTACGTCAGCCATGTCCTCACACCAATTGGCGGCTCGTCTGCTGGTTCAACAGGTGTCACAGGTGTTACTGGCGTTACTGGTGTAACCGGTGCAACAGGCGTCACAGGTGCTACTGGCGCTACCGGCGTCACGGGCGTGATAGGAGCCACAGGTGTCACAGGACAGACTGGAGTCACAGGTGTTACGGGCGTTACAGGTGTCACAGGAGTTACTGGGGCCACTGGGGTTACAGGTGCTACTGGTGTTACCGGTGCTACTGGAGCTACAGGGACCACTGGTGTTACTGGGGCTACTGGAGCTACTGGCGTCACTGGTGCTACTGGCGTCACTGGCGCTACTGGGGCGACTGGTGCAACTGGTGTCACAGGCCAGACGGGCGCGACTGGTTCAACAGGCATTACAGGAGTTACAGGAGCCACAGGCGTAACCGGCGCTACTGGGGCTACTGGTGTAACAGGCATTACTGGTGTTACTGGTCCTGTTGGTGTCACCGGCGTCACTGGTACAACCGGTGTCACAGGCGCTACCGGAGCTACAGGAGTAACTGGCGTCACTGGCCAAACAGGCCAAACCGGTGTTACTGGTGTGACGGGTATTCAGGGAGCTACGGGTGCGACAGGTACAACTGGCGTAACCGGTGCCACAGGTATTACAGGCGCAGTTGGAGCAACTGGTGTAACGGGTCAGACAGGTGTTACCGGAGCTACAGGTGTAACGGGCGCAACTGGCGCTACTGGTGTTACAGGGACCACAGGCGTAACCGGAGCAGTAGGCGCGACGGGTGTTACAGGTGTAACTGGTGCCACAGGTATTACAGGCGCTACAGGCGCTACGGGAGCTACAGGTGTCACTGGTGCTACTGGCGCTACTGGCACAACGGGCGCTACTGGCCCAGCCGGTGTAACTGGCGCTACTGGTGTAACTGGGGCTACTGGAGCTACAGGTGTAACTGGTCAAACGGGTGTTACAGGCGCAACGGGTATTACAGGAGCTACTGGTGCAACTGGTGTAACAGGAGCGACCGGTGTAACTGGAGCCACAGGCGCTACGGGCGTAACTGGTAATACAGGGGTTACTGGAACAACTGGTGTAACGGGCGCAACTGGAGCTACCGGTGTTACAGGAGTAACCGGCGCTACTGGCGTCACTGGAGCTACAGGGTCTACCGGTGTAACAGGCGCTACAGGTATTACTGGTGCTACTGGTGCCACAGGTGTAACCGGTGCTACAGGTGTAACTGGTGCCACAGGTGTAACTGGTGTAACAGGTACAGCTGGTGACAAGTACCTGACTTCCAGCTCTACCAGCTTCACGATTGGTACAGGCGGTTCTCAAACAATAACTGTTGGAACAGGTTTGGCTTATTCGGTAGGCCAGACGATTGTTGTAGCTAACTCTGTATCTAACTACCAAGAAGGCACAGTCAGCAGCTACAACTCTGGCACAGGCTCATTGATATTCACGAAGGATGCCTTCGTAGGCTCTGGTACTCACGCTAGCTGGACAGTTAACCTTGACGGTGCTGTAGGCGCAGCTGGTGCAACTGGTGTAACTGGCGCTACAGGTGTTACTGGTAATACTGGTGTAACAGGCACAACAGGCGTAACCGGACCTCAAGGAGCCACAGGCGCTACTGGCGTAACTGGTAACACTGGGCCGTCTGGACCTCAAGGTGCAACAGGCGCTACAGGTGTAACTGGCTCTACTGGTTCACAAGGTGTAACAGGTGTCACTGGTGCAACTGGAGCGTCTGGCGCTACAGGAGCCACAGGCGCTACTGGTGTAACAGGAGCAAGCGGAGCAACTGGCGTCACAGGCGCTACAGGTATCACAGGAGCTGTTGGCGCTACTGGTGTTACTGGAGCTACTGGTGTAACTGGGGCAACAGGTGTATCTGGTGCTACTGGTGTAACTGGTGATCGTGGTGGCGTTAAGTATCAGTTCAGCACTACAACTACAGACTCGGACCCAGGCAACGGCATCTTCCGCTATAGCAGCGGTACGATGGCTTCCGTCACAAACATATTCATCGACAACCTAGACGCCCTGGGCAACACTCAGACAGGTTGGTACGACACCTGGGATGACTCGACCAATAGCACCAAGGGTTACTTGGTTATAGCGGCTAACAGCACAGCTGACACTGTAGTCAACGTATTCAGGATTACAGGTGCAGTAACCGTAGCCACAGGCTATTACAAGATTCCTGTTTCCTACGTCTCTGGCACAATACCTACCAACGCAAACAACTATCAGTTTGGATTCAGCAGAACTGGCGACATCGGAGCAACAGGTGCGACAGGCGTATCTGGTGCAACCGGCGTTACTGGTGTAACAGGAGCTACTGGCGCTACAGGTGTTACTGGGGCTACCGGTATCACTGGTGCCACAGGAGCTACGGGCGTAACTGGTAACACAGGCGTAACCGGCGCGACCGGTGTAACTGGCGCAACTGGCGCAACTGGTGTCACTGGCGTTACAGGTGTAACAGGTGCAGTCGGTGCGACTGGTGTCACAGGCGTAACTGGAGCAACAGGCGCAACGGGTATAAAAGGAGCTACTGGCGCAACAGGCGCTACAGGCGTAACTGGCCAGACAGGCGTTACTGGGCCTCAAGGGGCTACAGGTACAACTGGTGTCACAGGCGCTACTGGAGTTACAGGTCCTCAAGGAGCCACAGGAGCCACTGGCGTAACTGGCACGACTGGCCCGTCTGGCCCCAACGGCGCGACAGGCACAACAGGCGTCACAGGCGTTACTGGTACAACTGGTGTAACAGGAGCCACAGGCGCTACAGGACCTACAGGTGTTACTGGGGCTACTGGTGTTACAGGTGTAACAGGTGCCACAGGCGTAACTGGTTCTACAGGTCCAGGTACTCTTAGCGGTACGACAAACTACCTGGCCAAATTCACCAGCACGACTGGCGCAGGCAACAGCGTTGTTTACGAGACAGGCAGCAACCTTCAC